>Ga0209227_1000018_pt1 | contig 160013 bp, 110 predicted proteins | sample YNPBryantNP2012_FD_185815 | JGI IMG/M metagenome (GOLD analysis project Ga0209227, IMG submission 185815) | Anoxygenic and chlorotrophic microbial mat microbial communities from Yellowstone National Park, USA - YNP Bryant NP 2012 (SPAdes)... ...
ATCGCCCGTTTGTTTGAACTTGCTATTTTCGAGACCTTTCCGCGCGATTGCGGAACGCTCTCAACCACCTGAGCTCATCGCCCGTTAATCATTTTTGCCTCATTTGCTTAACGCAATTCCCATAAATAATGTTCCAGCATGAGGCATCATGATTATTTCGACGGCTCAGCTTTGGACTGCGAGCCCTTTTTGCGATATAGAATCGCCAATGGGATTATCACACAATAACTCAACACCAAAAGTATTGGTGCCACGGTCAATGACCAAAAGCTATCGGCTGGTCCTTGGGCTAAGAAAATATACCCCAACACCAGTGTCAAAATCCCGATTAAGAAGATAAAATAATTTTCTCGACCGAATGTTATTTTGCCAATGCGTTTCTTCGTCACTCGATCTTTTGGCTTGTCCTTTTTCATAACGGCTTAAAATATAATCAAAATGAACGAAATAGTCAAGAAAAATTATTTTCAATTTGGAAAATTTCCTAATGGATTTCACAGCAAATGGTTCATCAAATCAGGTTGTAAGATATCAATAATAAACGGAATGTCTTATCTTCCGTTAATCGTTGGACAGGCATCTCTATTTCGATCTGACTAAATAATGTTGAGTCAGCTTGGCTTAAACAAACCTATAAACACCCTATCTTGGTAGGCCTAGGCTTCAAAGTGGGAATTGCTATTCTTGCCTCCTTTGCCAGCCAGCAGGAGGGACGTTTGTTGGCTTTAACTTTAAAATGAAAGTCGCTCAAAAATCCAATTTGACTGAGTTATATATACAATGCTACTCTTAAAGTGATTCTTCCATTCGCAGGAGATCCTCGGCCAAATTGGATTCCATATTTTTCAAGAGAAGATCATTAGTGCAAATTTTAGCATTCGGTTATTCGGTCCGCATGATATGCTCTCTATTAAGGTCACGCTGTGAAATTTATTAAAGGTCTGGTGCATAGAAAAAGAGTTCTTGATTTTATAGCTTTAATTTTGTAAGTTTAAGATTGATGAATTGAATCAATTAATGCAATCGCCAAAAAGAACGATTACCAAATTCATTTATGCTTAGCACACCTTTCGGATCAGTAGGATAGATGATATTTAATTCATAAAGGACGTTTGATCATGATACCAAATTACCCAGAGTCAATTGACATAACGATGGATTTACGGCCAGAATTGCACCCAAAATTTCAAGAATTGAATGAAGGGATTTCGGAGTTTTCATTTGCCAACATCTATTTGTTTCGTGAAACGCATCAATATCGATTATCTCAACTGGAGGGGGGCTTATTAGTGATCTTAGGAAAGGATCAGCAAAATCCTTTTTTTATGCTTCCCTTTGGCATTCCAGAGCAGCCACTGCTGGATCTATTATTTCGGCATCACCATGGGATGAAATGTGCTTCCGAAGCCCAGGCCAGACAGTTAGAGGGATGGGGCTTTAGGGTGATAGAGGATCGCGACAATTTCGATTATCTTTATGATCGCAACGAATTGGCTAAATTAGCTGGAAGAAAATACCACAAGAAAAAAAATTTGGTCAATGCCTTCATCAACAACTACAACTATGAAGGGAGGCCATTACTGATGGAATTTCTCCCTGACGCGATTCGGGTGCTGGAACTATGGCGTGACGGTCGCGACAATCCTGGTGATTACAAGGCCAGCAAAGAGGCGTTGGAGAAGGCAGAGGAACTCCAATTATGTGGCGGGATCTATTACGTCGAGGGAGAACCTGCGGCTTATACTTTGGGGGAAGAACTGGCCCACGGACAAAGCTTTGTCATTCATTTCGAAAAAGCATTGAGCAAATACAAGGGAATATACCAATTCGTCAATCAATGCTTTGCCTCTATTTTACCAGAAAAATATAAATTCATCAATCGCGAACAAGATCTGGGCGATCCGGGATTACGCCAGGCGAAAATGAGCTATCAACCTGTCGGATTCGTCAAGAAGTATCGGGTTTTCAAATGAAATGATAAAACAACTCATTACCGTGAGCAGATTGGTTCACAATGAATTAGAAAGAGGGAAACGATGGGCAGACAATTATTCAGAGCGACGCATTCTATTTTCATCCTCACGCTTACTATTATTCTTTTTTTGAAGGTGATGGCATGGGGCGCTGAGCAAAGCAAAATTGAAATCCCCATAGCCGACTGGCTACTGCTCGGTCCAATTAAAGCCCAAATGCCGATTTTTCACAGCACGAAAAATATCAACGGGAAAGAATTTGATCTGAAAAGCTTGTTGGCGTTTGAGCAATTCGATTTGGAAAAATTATGGCCCAGCGCTGGGGAGGTTTTTCAATGGGATCTTTCGAGCACGTTTCAATGGCAGCGCATAGCCGTCGATTCACTTGCGTCGCTCGATCGCAGGTTTACCAACAAACAGCAACCGTATTTTTTTTATTTAGCCTCCTATCTCGATGCCCAGCGATGGATAAAAATGAAATTAGTGATTTCCAGTCACCATCTTTTCCAGATATATGTCGACGGCCAAAAGCTTGGGGAAAAGTCAGTCTCCGATCGGCCGAAAGATGATTCCACCCAAGTCGAAGCAGGAAAATACAGTCAAGAGCTCAAATTGGAGACCGGCAAACACCTGCTCCTGGTCAAATTATTAACAGACCCTGCCAATCGCTCTCCTTTGAGCTTTACGGCGATGCTGCAAATAACTGAACCATGGTGCAAGAACGATCTACTGACGACAGTCTCACCAAAGCAACGCAAGAGCATTCGCCTTTTGCTTGACGGCCCAAAGGTGGTATCGATCTCAATTTCACCGAATGGTGAATTGGCTGCCATCCGACTGAGACGGAGCTTGCCTCCGAGTGATGAGTCAGAATCATGGATTGAATTGCAGCGAGTCGCTGATGGAAAGCTTATCAGCACCTACCGCGGAGGGATGCAGCTCGGTGATGTGAACTGGGCTCCGAAAGGCAAGAAGTTTTCTTATACCAGTTCTGGCAAAGAGGGCACAACGCTATGGATCGTTGATCTCGATCATGGCACGGCAACGCCAATTTTAGAAAAAGTAAAAGACCTGGGTCAGCATACCTGGTCTCCTGACGCCTCATTCATCATTTATGATGTGATCGAGAAACACGAGCCAGACAAGTCCGGGTTAAAAAAGCTGGAAGGAATGCCCGATCGACAGCCAGGCTGGCGGAACCGCAGTTTCTTGTATCGACTCAATGTACCTCAAGGCACTCGACAACGACTGACTAGCGGCAAGTTGTCGACCGTTTTGAACTCCATTAGCCCGGATAGCAAAAAGCTCGTGTTTAGCCGCACCATTGAAGATTTCACGGAACGACCGTATTCCAAACAGGAAGTTTTCATTCTCGATTTGGCTGATATGACGTTGGACACGTTATGGACCAGTCGCTGGTCTGGTAGCGTGCAATGGTCCCCTGATGGTACCAAACTGCTGGTCACAGGCGCTCCTTCCATGTTCGGCGAGATCGGTGTCAATGTCTCCAAGGGAAAAATTCCAAACGACTACGATATTCAGGCTTATATTTATGATTTGGCGACTCGCCGCATCGAGCCGATTACCCGAGATTTCAATCCAACGATTGGCCAGGCATTTTGGAGCAAAACCGAACACGCCATCTATTTTGTTACCACAGATCGATCATTTCGTTGGCTTTATCGTTACGATCTCAGAACAAGGCAGTTTGAACGGATCGACACAGGGGTTGATGTGCTCAGTTCGATGGACCTGGCGATTGATCGACCTATGGCTGTTTATGTGGGCTCCAGCGCTTCTACACCCGCCAAGGCGTATGCCATCGATTTGAAGACGAAACGGTATCGGGTCTTGGCCGATCCTGAAACAGAGGCATTCCAGCATGTTGCATTTGGCCAAGTTGAAAATTGGACGTTTAAAAACGCGCGCGATGTCGAGATCGATGGTCATATCTACTATCCGCCCGATTTTGATCCAGCAAAAAAGTATCCCTGCATTGTCTATTATTATGGCGGCACCACGCCAGTGACGCGCGAGTTTGGCGGGAGATACCCAAAGAACCTCTACGCTGCCAATGGTTACATCGTCTATGTGCTGCAACCCAGTGGAGCGGTAGGGTACGGTCAGGAGTTTTCAGCGCTTCATGTAAACGACTGGGGCATTGTTGTAGCTGATGAGATCATCGATGGGGTGAAAAAATTTTTAGCCGCTCATCCATTTGTCGATGAAAAACGCGTCGGCTGTATTGGAGCATCTTATGGTGGCTTTATGACGATGCTATTGCAGACTCGTACCGACATGTTCGCCGCTGCAGTGGCTCATGCTGGCATTAGTTCCATTTCGAGCTATTGGGGCGAGGGATATTGGGGATATATATACAGCGCGGTCGCTGCAGCCAATAGTTTCCCCTGGAACCGAAAGGATATTTATGTCGATCAAAGCCCCTTATTTCACGCAGATAAAATAAAAACGCCGCTGCTTCTTTTACATGGCTCGGATGATACCAACGTACCGCCGGGTGAAAGCCGACAGCTCTATACCGCGCTCAAATTGCTCGGCAAGGAAGTGGAACTAATTGAGGTCGAGGGACAAAATCATCACATCTTGAATTATACTAAGCGCATCAAGTGGACCAAGACGATCTTAGCCTGGTTTGATAAGTGGCTGAAAGATCAGCCACAATGGTGGGATGATTTATACCCAAAGCTGGGGGAGTAGTTTCAATTGCATAATTCGAGTAATGGGCTGAAATGTCATGCCTGTGTCATCCACCTTTTGGCAAAGGGAATCCATGCTTCTTCGAAGCGGTGCGATTTTGAGGCCCACAAGATTTTAGGGAGGAAATTTTATTATGGCTGACCGAATCGATATCACCCGTCGAAAGTTCTGCGGTTTTTTTTCCAGCCTTGGTATTTTTTTTACGTTCGTTCCAAAACTGCTTTTGGCAAAATTTCAGCGACAGGGCGAACCCCAAATCACCAAAACGATGATTCAGGAGGCAGAGAAAATTGTTGGGCTGGAGTTCACGGATGCTGAGCGGGAATTGATGCTGGACGGGGTCCATGAGAATTTATCAGCCTATGAGAAACTTCGAACCATTCCCATTGATAACAGCGTGCCGCCAGCGATCCAATTCAATCCGATTTTGCCTGGGATGAAATTTGAGACCAAGAAGTTGCCCATAAAGATCAGTCGTATTTCGACCCCTCCTGTGCCCGCCAATTTAGAGGATCTCGCGTTTATGCCAGTCATACATTTGGCGCAATTGATCAAAGCACGAAAAATTAGTTCGATGCAACTGACCAAAATGTATCTGGAGCGGCTGAAGCGTTACGATCCACAATTGCAATGCGTGATCACCCTGACGGAGGACCTGGCCTTGCGCCAGGCAGCAGAAGCTGACAAAGAACTTGCCGCTGGAAAGTATCGCGGTCCGTTACATGGTATTCCCTGGGGCGCTAAAGATCTTCTGGCGACCAAAGGTTATAAAACCACGTGGGGGGCGATGACGCATAAGGACCAGATGTTGGATTATGACGCTACGGTGGTGGAGCGATTGCAGCGCGCTGGTGCAGTGTTAATCGCCAAACTGAGCATGGGAGCGCTGGCCTGGGGAGATGTTTGGTTCGGTGGCACTACCAAAAACCCATGGAACCTATCCCAAGGCTCGAGCGGTTCTTCGGCTGGGCCTGCTGCCGCTACGGCGGCGGGACTGGTGGGATTTTCCATCGGAACGGAAACCTATGGGTCGATTGTTTCGCCGTCAACTCGCTGTGGGGTTACTGGACTGAGGCCGACCTTCGGTCGCGTGAGTCGACATGGCGCCATGGCATTGAGCTGGAGCATGGATAAGATCGGCCCCATTTGCCGCTCGGTTGAAGATTGCGCACTGGTGTTCGATGTTATTTATGGTCCAGATGGAAAAGATCTCACCATCGTCGATCTCCCGTTCAACTGGGACGCAAGTCGAAATGTTCGAAAATTGAGGATCGGATATTTCCAGCGGGCTTTTGCGGCAGACCGAGAAGATAAGCAAGCCAAAGCCAATGATGAAGCCGTATTAGACGTCCTGCGATCCAAGGGGATTCATCTTGTTCCAATTGAATTGCCCAATGAACCAGTGAGCGCCCTGCGCTTCATCCTCAATGCCGAGGCGGCAGCAGCGTTTGATGATCTCACTCGTTCCAATCGAGATGACCTGCTGGTTCGCCAGGGGAAAAACGCCTGGCCAAATGTATTTCGGCATTCGCGGTTTATTCCTGCGGTGGAATATATCCAGGCCAATCGCGTCCGAACCCTGCTCCAGCAAAAAATGGCCAAAGTGATGTCTCAGGTGGATGTGTTTGTCACGCCATCGTATGGCGGAGATGTGCTGCTATTGACAAATTTGACCGGCCACCCAGCGGTGGTAGTTCCCAACGGATTCAATGAGCAGGGCTCGCCCACCAGTATCACTTTTATCGGAAAACTTTTCGGTGAAGCTGAAACCCTTCTCGTAGCCAAAACGTATCAGGATGCGACCGATTTTCATCTAAAGCATCCCAATCTATAACATTATAGTTTGACTGTTGGTAACGAAAAGATTGGCTGTCGAGTGAGAATCCGTGAGTATCCACATTAAATGAAAGGAACAAAAAATGAAAACAATTGCTGGAATATTCTGGATGGTACTGGTGATCTCTCTGCCGGCATTGAGCCAGCAGGAGACACTGTTCAGCGGGGAGGTCGAGCACGGCGGATTTGGAGGCCCGGTGCTGAAAATTTCTTCGGTTAATAAGGAATTCGGGCTATTTGTGGGCGGTCGTGGCGGTTGGATCATTGACCATAAGTTGATGATCGGTGGGGGAGGATATGGTCTGGTCAATGATGTTACGGCCAATCGCCTCGGGCCGCTGAATGAACGATACATCGATTTCGGATACGGCGGGTTGGAGGTCGAATGGGTGGTAAATTCCGACAAATTGCTTCATTTCTCGTTTCATGCCCTCATTGGCGGAGGCTCTATTCAGTATCGCAATCAAATGGGCGATATCACTTTCCATGACCAACTGAGCGACGGGGTCTTTGTTCTTGAACCTGGCGCCACACTGGATCTTAATGTAACCACATGGTTTCGCTTCAGCGCGGGCGCCAGTTATCGCTACGTCAGCGGTGTCGAAGAAAACTCGCGGCTCAGCTCCAATGATGATCTTTCAGGGCCAAGCGCCATTGTGATGCTGCGGTTTGGGAAATTTTAAGAAAAATAATTTGAAGCGAAGCATTTGCTTCACTGAATTACTCTGGATCATTGCAAGGAGACATGAATGTCCTGCCAAAAAGAATCGGGCTATCGGACCATGCCCGATAGATTTCATCTCAAGCGACGTGATTTTTTGAAATGGGGTGCTGCCAGCGCTGGGCTGGTTCTTGGCACTCCTACGTTATGGGCGCAAGATGCCCAAAAAAACCAACCACCTCCAAGGCCCAAAACCAATATTGAAGATGCATTGAAAATCCCCAGAACCCCGTACTCATTGCCAGGGCCTTTTCCTGGCAGGGTCGTAGAAGTTCATCATCCCAATGCCATGAGCGAAGACCAGATCGATGCAAACGCTGTCAAACAGATGGTCAAAACAGGCGTCGAAAATTTGACTGGCCGTGATCTTCGCAAAAGTTTCAAACTATTTTTCGAAAAAGATGATATAGTAGGGATCAAGGTCAATCCAGTGGGGCCTGGTTTGATCAGCACCCGGCTCGAGGTTGTAGATGCCATCATCGATTGGCTGATTGGAAATGGCATTAAGCCTGAAAACATCATCATCTGGGATCGATTTGATTACATGCTCATCGATGCCGGATTTACGAAAGAAAAATATCCTGGCATCGGAATTGAGGGCCTGCAAACCATGGATGAGGAAGCCGCAGAGGGCAAAACACAGGACGATAGCCGCTGGCTCAATCCCGATGGCACCCATGTAAGCGCGAATAATTTTGATCTGAATGTCTATTATTGGGCCGATGTCGAAGGTCCGAAAGATGACAAGGCTTATTTAAACCAACACGTATTCAATGGCCAGTATTCCTATTTTGGGAAGCTGGTGACGCAAAAGCTCACCAAAATCATCAATGTGCCGGTGTTTAAGAATACTGGCAATGGCATTTCCATGGCCACGAAAAACCTGGGCTACGGTGCCATCTGCAATACCAATCGATTGCATCGCCCGCTGTTTTTCGACGTCTGCACCGAGGTGCTGGCATTCCCAGTGGTTCGCGATAAGCTGGTATTGAACATCACCGACGGTCTGCGCGCCCAATATGATGGCGGGCCCATGCCGAACGCCAAGTTCACTTATCTCTACAATCGGCTATTTTTCGCAACTGATCCATTTGCGTTGGATATGGTCTGTCATCAGCTTCTGGTGGAAAAAAGAAAAGCCATGAATGTGCCTGTTAATGAGCATCCTCGTTTTACCGAATATCTCCGCTATGCGGAGCGGCTCGGCCTGGGAATCGCGGATGCAAAGAAAATTCAGCATATTCGGATCTAATGTCAACGTTCAACACACGATAGAGAGATGGATCCCTGAAGCGATGGCAAAAACTTGTGAATGCCATCCCTTCAGCAGGAAATTTCGAAATGGATACACGGAACATGCAGCTATGAAAAAAGCGTTTTTATTGATTGTTATCATGGGGGTTTCTCTGGATTGCCATGCTGGGATCATCCTCCCTGATGACAATTTTGTCGTGGGGTGGACGACCTCGGGTAAAACGCTCCGCTTTGTCGGAAGCGATTTGTACAATTATATCGACGGCGGGGCAGAGCTATTTTTGGAATTTGGATTTAAGGAATTGTTGGTGCAGGGGTATCGACAAAAGGACCGGGAAATGGTTTTAGAGGTCTATCAAATGGATAGTCCCGAGGCAGCATTGGGTATTTATCTAATGAAATGTGGCGAAGAGACCCCGATCGAAAAGATCGACGCTCGAAATTCGGGCAATAAATATCAGTTCACCCTGGTAAAAGGAAGCTATTTCATTCTCGTCAACAGCTTTGCTGGAGATGAAAGGCTGATCCCAGTGATGCGAGAACTCAGCCGGCAGACGCTGAAATTCATCCCACCCGAGTGCCCGGTAAAGCTGTTCGACCTGTTACCGAAGGAACATCTCGTCCCTGGCTCTGAATTGCTGATTCGCGGTCCCTACGCTTTGCAGCCGATCTATACTTTTGGGGAGGGAGATGTTTTGAAATTGAATGGCAAAGTGTTCGGCGTCATGGGATCGTACAAAGACCCCACGGTGGGGCGCTATAGACAGATCATCGTCCGCTATCCATCCAGCGGCGATGCTCAAAACGCATTTGAATCATTGGTCACGAATCTTGATCCCTTTATCACCGTAATCGATACTTCAGCGAACGCCATCAGATTTCAAGATTTTCAGAACAAATATGGAATAGCGGAGGTGAACGGGGAGATCATTCAAATTAAAATTGATCTGGAACGCACACCGGGCATCAAATGAGTTTCATGACCAAATTTATTGAATGGGCACAATTGCCATACCTGCTGATGATATTCAGAACAGCATCTTTTTCAGCCGACACATGACCCTTGCTGGGATTTCTGCCTTTGTAGGAGCACTCGCCTTGGATAAAATTGCGATCCGAGCGATGGGAACAACAATTTTCTGGTGCGAGCCAAAGAACGCATCATGCTGTGCCCGAGTATAGGCGAAATAATTTGTGAAAATCTTTATGGTAACAAAATATTGAATGTCTCGTAATACGTTCCAAATTCACCAAAGAATTCATCACATTTTGAAGGAGAAACAATGAATCAACAAAGAGGCTTCCGTTCAATCTTCCTACCACTTTTTCTTTTATTCGTCCTTGTGTCCTTCTTTTCGATGAAAGCACCCGCTCAAGAGATCGACATTCCATTCCAGAAATTTGTGCTGGATAATGGCTTGACCGTGATCATCCATGAGGATCACAAGGCACCCATTGTGGCGGTCAATGTCTGGTATCATGTCGGGTCGAAAAACGAAAAGCCAGGCAAGACCGGCTTTGCTCACCTGTTCGAGCATCTTATGTTCAATGGCAGTGAACACTTTAACGATGATTATTTCAAGCCCTTGGAGAAAGCCGGCGCTACGGATTTAAATGGAACAACCAACGAGGATCGCACCAATTACTTCGAAAACGTACCGGTCTCGGCGTTTGATCTGGCGCTGTGGATGGAGTCGGATCGCATGGGACATCTGATTGGCGCCATCGATCAAGCTAAGCTGGATGAACAGCGCGGCGTCGTTCAAAATGAAAAACGCCAGTATGAGAACCAGCCATATTCGGTCGTAGATGAATTGGTTACGAAGAACTGTTTTCCAGCCGGACATCCCTATTCCTGGACCGTCATTGGCTCGATGGAGGATCTCGATGCGGCATCTTTAGAAGATGTACATGAGTGGTTTAAAACCTATTATGGCGCGGCCAATGCCGTGATCTCCATTGCCGGGGATATTGATACCCAAGCAGCGCTGGAAAAAGTGAAGTACTATTTTGGTGGCGTTCCTTCCGGGCCGCCGGTGCCCAAGCATAAGTCTTTCATTGCCAAACGAACTGGGACGATCCGTCAGACCGTTGAGGATCGCGTTCCGCAGGCGCGGATTTATAAGGTGTGGAATGTGCCAGGTTGGGGCACGCCCTGTGCCGATTATCTCGATTTGGTCAGCGATGTGCTGGCATCAGGCAAAACGTCGCGGTTGTACAAACGCCTGGTTTATGAGGATCAAATTGCCACGGATGTGGCAGCCTACATTGATAAGCGGGAGATCGCTGGCCTTTTTTACATTCAAGCGACGGCCAAACCGGGCGAGGATCTGACCAAGGTAGAAAAAGCGCTGGATGAAGAGCTGAAGAAATTTTTGGCAGAGGGACCATCGGAAGCTGAACTGAAGCGGGTCAAGACCCAGTTCATTGCAGGTTTTGTGCGTGGCATTGAGCGTATTGGTGGATTTGGCGGCAAATCGGACATTTTGGCCACCAATGAAGTGTACGGCGGCAGCCCAGATTTCTACAAGACTACACTCAAGCGAGTCCGCGAGGCGACGGCGCAAAACCTATTGGACACGGCCAAACGATGGCTCTCTGATGGCGTTTACATCCTCGAGGTGCACCCATTCCCGCAGTACCAAAGCGCTGAATCAAAAGTCGATCGCTCGAAATTGCCCGATCTTGGTCCTGCCCCAGATGTCAAATTCCCCAAATTGCAGCGCGCCACATTATCAAATGGCCTCAAAATCATCCTGGCTGAGCGCCATGCGATCCCAGTAGTCAATTTCAATTTACTGGTTGATGCTGGCTATGCAGCGGATCAATTTGGCCTGCCGGGGACGGCCAGTCTGGCGATGAATATGTTGGATGAGGGGACGAAGACGCGGGACGCTTTGCAGATCAGCGAGGAGTTGGCGCTGCTGGGCGCTCAGCTTGGCTCCGGCTCAAGCCTGGATATGTCGAATGTCTATTTATCCGCCTTGAAAGAACATCTTGATGCTTCATTGGATATCTTTGCGGATGTGATCTTGAACCCCTCGTTTCCCGAAAAGGAATTTATTCGATTGCAGAAGCAACAACTTGCCAGAATCAAACAAGAGAAAGCGTCACCGTTCCAGATGGCGCTCCGGGTGTTCCCGCGGTTTCTGTATGGCGAGGATCATGCCTACGGCAACCCATTCACTGGTTCTGGCACAGAAGCATCGGTGAACCAGTTGTCAACCAAAGACCTGGCCAAATTTCATCAAACATGGTTTAAACCAAACAATGCCACGCTGGTGGTGGTCGGGGATACAAAGCTGAGCGAAATTACACCGAAACTGGAAAAGCTATTTGCCAATTGGAGACCAGGCACCGTACCAAAGAAAAATATTCGCACTGTCGACTATCCGTCGAAGTCGACTGTCTTTCTGATTGACAAACCAGGCTCGCCGCAATCGGTCATTCTGGCGGGTCATATTGCGCCTCCCAAAGCCGATCCAGACGATATTGCTATGAACATGTTAAATTCAATTCTGGGCGGCACATTCACCTCCCGTATCAACATGAATCTCCGAGAGGACAAGCACTGGTCGTATGGGGCGGGGAGCGCGATTGTGTCCGCACGAGGTCAGCGGCCATTCATTGCTTACACGTCGATCCAAGCGGATAAGACTAAAGAATCCGTTGCAGAAATCAAAAAAGAATTGAGCGACATCCTCACGGTTCGCCCAGCGACGCAGGAAGAACTGGACAAGGTATTACAGAATGAGATCCTTGGCCTGCCGGGTTCATGGGAAACCATTGGTGCCGTGGGCAGTTCCATCAGTGAGATCGTCACCTACGCTTTGCCCGATGACTATTATCAAACTTATCCCGATAAATTGCGCAATCTGAAACTCATGGATATGTCGAAAGCGGCTAAAAAACTGCTGCGTCCTGATCAGATCGTTTGGATCGTGGTTGGCGATCGCGCGAAAGTTGAACCATCGCTGAAAGAATTGGGCTTCGGCGAAGTGAAGTTAATCGATACGGATGGGAAGCCGGTCCAGTGATTTGTGCTGGTTGGACACTCATCAGTGACCGGTGATCATTCACAGCGGATCAGTGATCTGTTAGCGATCAATGGCCATCCGTGGGCAGCCACCAGTGGCAAAGCCCGATTCTGAAGGAGTCAGGTTTTGCCACTTGAACGCATTGAAATCAAGGCATCGCGAGATGTCATCTTACAAACAGTCAAATCCGCCAGCCAAATCGAATTTCGGATTTCAACGGATAGAATTCGATGGTCCAGCGGAGCAAATTATTTTAATCTATTGGAGGAGCAAATGGTGAATGACAAGATCTATTTTCGTCTCTCCAGTTGTCTATTTATTTTAGGCCTCATTATGGTGATCGGCCTCGGCTGTGCGGCCAAAAAGCCATTCTGGGGGGATGAGAAAAGCGGTTACATTCTGAATTATCGCCCGGCAGTCAAGGATACCTGGAAATACCAGAGCACAGCCAAGCAAAAGACCACGATGGAACAGATGGGGCAATCCATGGAAACGACGGTCAATACCTTTCTCCGCTTCACCATGACAGGCTTTAATGTGGACAAGGGGGATCATCTTAGGACGTCTGTGGTCATCGATATGATCCGCGTCGATTCCAAAGCCATGGGGAGGGAGATGATCCCGGATTTAAGCGGTTTCATCGGCAAATCCTTCGCTCTTGTCTTCAGCCGGCTGGGTAAGGAATTAGAAATGCCGGGCGCTGATTCAATTACCGTGGATTTGGGAATGATGCTTGGCGGGAAGCAGAGCATCAAATCATTTTTCCGGAATGTATTGCCCGATTTGCCAGCCCAACCGATTAAGATCGGCCAAAGCTGGACCAAGCGGGATACGACCGATGTCAGTCAGGCCGGACTTAATATTCAGGTCCATTCAGAGACGACGAACACATTAGAAGCGATTGAAAACGTGCTCGGTTATGATTGCTTAAAGATCGCCAGCAAATCCAAAAGCAGCATGGAAGGGGCTGGTCAGCAGATGGGCGCTAATCTTAACTTTGAAGGCGAAATGGAGGGCAGCGGCATCTGGTACTTTGCTTTCAAAGAGGGATTGTTCGTAAAGTCGAATTTGGAAAATTTTTTGGAGGGGACCATCGTTGTGTCCGGGCCGGCTAATATGTCCATGCCAATGAATCAGGAATCTCGGTCCGAAGTGATCCTAGTGAAGTAAGCCGTTCAACCAAGCTTTTAGCAAACCAGGTTTCTGCTCGAAGCCTGGTTTGTTCGCTTTTGGCTAACAAAAATCATATATGAGTCGCAGAATGAAACCTTCCCTGGTATTTGCGATTGGTGGTCTTTTGCTTATGCGGATTTGGATACCCCCTTTGCCCGCACAGGATTTTGGCGCTTTCATCAAACAGGTCCAACAGAACAGCCAGCGATCGTACGATGAAATTCATACCGTTTTATTCGAAGGGCGATCGAAAACCTATGTCTATTTTGGATACGGTCCCTTCGATATCAAACTGGTGCCGTTCATGGAGGACTATTATTTCGATGGCATTTGGATGAAGCCAGATTCGCTGCGGATCATCATCAAAGCGTTGCGCACGGTTGAGCCCGATACGCAACGGATCCGCTATGGGGGATTCATCCCGCTTCCCAATCCGTTCCAATTTACCTATGATCCCTCTGCGTTCGGAATCAACCAAGGATCGGGCGATTCGACCGCTAAAAAAAAGTGGCCACTCTATCCTTTCGCCCTCGGGGCAGATTCGGTCTATCACTATGAAAAGATCAATGAGATCGGCTTTGGCGACAAGAAGGTGATCACGATCAAAGTGACGCCAACCCGATCTTACATTCCTGGTGTGAGTGGCAAATTTCTGGTGGATGCCAATACGCACGAGGTGGTCGGTTCCGAGGTCATCTTCAATGAGGCGGCTTCTTTCACACAAGCGAATATATCAAGCGAAAGGACGGGCAAGCGAAAAAGGTTCACCTTCAGCCTGGGCGGATCGGAAAATCATCGGGTGAAGACAGAAAAGGTGCTGCTTCATGAATCGTATTGGTTACCTGCCCATGTCGAGGAGGAGTTTGAAATCCATTTGATGGGGATCAAGGTTAAGATTTATCGCCTCATTGAATTTACTAATTATACCATTAATGTCGAATTCCCCGATTCATCTCAAATCATAAATCAAAAGGTCGTTTATCGGATCGATCCAGAGCTGGAGAAAAAGGTCCTTCCAGATACTACCTATCGAAATCGCTTGACACAAAAGGAGCAGGAACTAATCATTAAAACGATCGAGGACCGGATGGCCTCGGCCAGTTTGCTTTCCGATCTGATCCAATCCGATGAACTCGCAGAACAGGCGTTGAAAATTGGTTGGGAGCAGCGTGTTGGACCTTATTTTTATTTTGCCGAGCAAATTGCCAATTTTTTACGCTACAATCGCGTCGAGGGATTGGCCATCCGCTATGGTTTTAACTTTTCGAATTTGATCCTCAGCAACTCAGCCGTGTCGGTGAATGCCGGCTATGGCTTCAAAGATCATCGCTGGAAGGGCGATGCCGCACTGCTGTTTTTTTTGAATCACCAGAAAAGTGTGTTTGTCGAAACCAATATTTATCGGACCATTGGTTACGAAGAACCTTCTCGGCTGATCACCACTGCAAGAAATACTTTCACCAGTTTGCTGTACAAAGGCGACTATCGGGATTATTATTACCAACAGGGCGCCAATCTGGGAATCGGATTTTTGCCGTCGGAGAACCTGGCAGTGAAGCTTTCGTTTATATCTCAAGAGGAGAGCAATGCGGTCAATCACACCCGATTCAGCTTGTTGAAAAATCGCCAGCCGTTTCGCTTGAATCCAGAAATCGTTGAGGGCAGGTTCAATGGGCTCCGGGCCGCCTTACTCTATCGGATTTACAATTTCGATCTTGACCTATTGGCCGAATATACGGATATGAAAAATCTCGGCAGTGATTTTTCATACGCTTTCATTAAAGGTGGCTTGCAAAAGCGATTTCGTCCGACCGAATTTAGCGATCTGACCCTCTGCATTGCGACTGCCGCTGCTACTGGCAAGCTTCCACCGCAGCGCTGGTTTGATTTCGGTGGCAAGACTTTTTTGAATTACCACGGCAATTTACGAGGCGCGGATTATAAAGCGTTTACCGGCGATCGCATGCTCCATGCCACGCTTGAATATGCCATTAACGGCAGCCAATTTTATCATCGCGGACTAAAAGTTGGATTTATTAAAGCCCTCAAATTGCACCTGTGGAGCGGAATCGCCTGGAGCACGCTGTCAGAAAAAAGCTTGGAATTGGCCTCACATATCCGCACACCAACGGCCACGACCGATGGGATTTATCATGAGTTTGGGATTGGACTGAGCGATCGGCTGAATATTGTGCGGGTCGATCTGGTAAAGAATCGCGTTGAGAGGAACCGCGTGTTGGTAAGTGTTAATGTATTGAGGTAAAGAGGCGAATTCGAACAACAGCAACCCAAGTTCATCCCAAAAAGAAAAGCCGTCCCTTCTAAGAGGACGGCCTTTCATTTTATTTCGATCAGACACAAAATCGTTATTTCTCCTCATGAAATACATCCGCGGAGAAGATCTTGATCTTCGTTCCCTCTTTCTGCCATGCATCGGATGGGAGGCCAGCCTTATTGCACGTGTGCTCTAAAAACGTTTCTCGATCCCATCCGTATTCCGTTGCTACTTGCGGCAATAATAGCCCACTATAGACTCCCCGCTCGATGATGATGCCATGTTTGCCCACTTCGATCTCATTAATATCAGTTATTTCGCGAATTGGCGTTAGCACCGATATTTCGACTTCCAGATCATCCAGTTCGTCGGCGGTGACGGCAGGGAAGCGGGGATCGCGAAAGGCCGCAGCCTTGGCCATTTCGATCACGGTTTCATCCAGGGGCTTGTAGGCTAAAACATAACCGATGCAGCCGCGCAGATTCCCATGTTTAGTGAGCGTGACAAATGCTCCTCGCTTCTCTTTGAAGATGGGGTCATGCGATTCCAGGATTGGATCGGGTTTGCCCTCAAGGGCATTCTTGATGGCGGCTCGCGCCACCTGGAGCAATTGTTTCTTTTGTTCATCCGTTAGCCCGCTTTCAAAACCAGATGCTGAGGCCTTTTTTGATGATTTGTTTTCTTTATAAATTGCCACAGCACCATAGCCCACCACATAGCCGCCTCGACTTCGCGTGACATCGTTGGAATTGGTCTGATAGACAATTTTTGCCTTGTTTGCGCCGAGGTTCATTGCGACCATTTGGGCGACCACAATGCCGCCAGCACCACAGGCCATCAGATTGTGGCTCTGAAACTCGCGGCAGAGCTTTTCTGGATTAAGTTCGAGGATGGTCGATAGCGTGCGTTGGTCGGTTTCCTGGCATTCTCTGTATGAATAACCATGATACAGGTCGCTGCTGGCCACCACCAGCACCTTTTTCCCCTGAACCGCCTTGGTGATCGCTTTGGCCAGGCGCTCGCAATTTTGCCAGGAATAATCCCAGAGCGAGATAGGCACAATTTTCAAATCCGGGATGGCTACCTGAAGGAACGGCAGTTGGATTTCCAAGGAATGCTCCTCGCTGCCATGGCCCTCCCAACTAAAGCGGAAGTTCTGATCCGCTGCGATGATGGCATCGGCGATGTCCTTGGCGATGGGAACGATGCCCAAGGGCGTTTCATAGCCGTCCTTGTTAAACACCGATGCCCCATAAAAAGCCTCGTGGTGGCTGGGGGCAAGGACAATGACTGCGTCGTAGCGATTTCCTTTCACCTGTTTGTAGGCGTTGGCGGCGGTGAAACCAGAATAGGCGTACCCGGCATGCGGCGATACCAGCGCAACGATTCCTCCTGAAATATCCGCCAATTTCGCATTTTCCAAGTAAGTGCTAATCTCCTTTCTCAACGCTTCAGGGTCGCCAGAATACCAGGTCCCAGCGACAGCAGCTCTGCGAATCTGTTGAGTATTCATCGTCTGTTTTCCAACCTCCTTTTGGGGTTGAGCTTGACAGTGAATAAGTAGAACAAAGCCAATTAGAGTCCCGAACTGAATGATCCGCAACGACATAGTTCGTTCCTTTAATTCCAAATTCCAGGAATGCGATGGCCACAGTGCGAGCATCGGCCTTGCCTGGTGATGTTATTGCTTACAATTTGAAACCCGAGCCGCTGGATCACCATTTTTTTGCAGCCAGGGCAGTAAGTGTTTTCTCCCTCGTGGCCCGGCACATTGCCAATATAACAAAAATTAAGCCCTGTGTCAAGCGCAATTTTGCGCGCGGTCTCCAGAGTTTTGATCGGTGTCGGGGGCAAGTTTTTCAGCCGATATTGGGGATGAAAACGCGTAAAATGAATCGGAACATCTGGACCCAATTCCTTTAAAATCCATTGGCACATCTGCTGCAATTCTTTGGGATTATCGTTCAACGTCGGGATCATAAGATAGACGATTTCGGTCCACATGTTCTGCTGTTTCAGCAGTACCAACGTGTCCAGCACCGGTTGGAGATGCCCAGCCACCATTTCCTGATAAAATTTCTCCGTAAATGCCTTGAGGTCAATTTTCACTGCGTCCAACACCCGGCACAGATCTTTCATTGGCTCGGCCTTGATGTAGCCATTGCTAATCATCACGCTTTTGATTTGATAGCGATGCCCTTGTTCCGCGCAATCGTACATGTACTCGGCGAAAATCACTGGTTCGGTATAGGTATAGGCAATGGACTGACTTTGAGTGTCGCGAGCATATTTCGCAATGGCATGGGGGGGCAGATCATAGCTTTCCACTTGATCGGGCCGGGCCTGGGAGATCTGCCAATTCTGGCAAAATTTGCACAGCACGTTGCATCCGACCGTGGCGATCGAAAACGCCAGAGTTCCAGGAAGAAAATGAAATAGCGGCTTTTTTTCGATTGGATCAACATTGGCACTACACGGCCGTCCGTAAATCAGCGTATAATAGGTCCCCCCATGATTCTCACGAACACCGCAATATCCGGTCTCCTGATCGTCGATCACACATTCTCTGGGACAAAGCACGCATTTTATTTTTCGATTCGGGAGCTTTTCATAATATCGCGCCTCAGTGAGTTTTGATGAGGTCGGTTTCGGCTGGAAAGAATTCGCTACGACCGAGCCCAAAGGACCCAGCATGGCACAAGCTGCCCCCGCTTGGCTCATTGTCTTAATAAAATTTCGTCGCGTTTGGACTCCACTGAGCTTCATGGCTTATATCCGAATAATTTTCACTTTGGTTAAATCGCTGCAGCCGAGACCATGGTGCGCATCCCCAGCCGTAAAGATGTAGCTGGGCTCGCGGCCGGCCTGTTTCAAGCTGGGCAATCCCATTTCTTTGCGTTTCTGTTCAATAATATCCCAGCCGAGCATATCGATTGCTACCGGGTCGAATCCAACGATTAGACCATTGTAATTCCAAGCCCATTGCGGCATGAATGGAGGCCCCCCCTCGCATTGGGCCGTCAACGCATCGGTAATGATCAATCTCACCTTGGATCGAATTTGCGGAAGCATATTGACATCCGCCACATAAGGGTCGCCCCGCTGATCGTGGTATTTGTTCGGATTGTGAACAGCGCCGAAGAAATTCTTCAGCGCATTGGTCATTCCCACAATACCATGATCTTTCAAAATCGGCACATTGATAACCGCCGTGCACTGATGCACCAGGATTTTGCTGAGATGGCTGCCGATGGATCCATACTCATAAATCTCAGAGGTATACCCGAACTGATCATTGCCGTAGCATTTGATTTCGTTGCTTCCAGTTTTGATCTGATAACCAGCCTTCTCCAGGTCACGATTGGCGCGATCCCAGATGATAATATTCCGATCTGAAACCCCAGCGCTGGTCAGTCCAGAAATAATGGCATCGACCAATTCCGAATGAGTGGAAATACCCTTTCCAGCCAAGCAGTTAATTTTTATCCCGACAACATCATCCTTTTTGAACAGCTTTTGCCAGGCCAATTCTGGGTTGTCCACTTCAAATAATTCCTGAAGTGAGCGATCGAGCAGCTTTTGTACCTGGTCGGATACCAATTTGTTGTTTCGATCCCGAACGAGATCGTTTCGAGCTAAAACAATTGGCGAGTTGGTACGATTGGAATAGCTCGGGTTGAATGCGGCCGGAGTACCCACCGCTGCGCCGCTGAACATCAAAGTTGCTGCAGCTTTTAAACTGGTTTCAAGAAAATCGCGCCGTTTCATTGAACTCACATATTCGTTATCTTATGAATTTTGTTGATGAGGACGGTTTGCCCTATTTTGGCCTTGTATATTATATCAATTTTCAAAGCAACTGTCAAGAGAAATTTTTGTCGCGTGCGAATCGCGCTCGTGACATGAGGAAAATAGGTTAAAAAATTGCAATTCACATTTCAGTGGCGATGAAATTGCAGGCAAAAATGCCTCCGCTGGAGAAGAATAGTTGAACGGGGCGGATTCCTCCAACAAGATGGCCGAGAAGTGAGGTACTGGCAGGTTGCAAGGCCCACCCATTCTTGCCTCCGCATTTGAGGCCGCTTGTGAGTATTGTGAGGGTTGCTGCAGTTATGGTCAATCAATTTTTTCATTCATCGAGGGGTAAGCTATGAAGTATATCGTCGCCATTGTGTTTGTTTCAGCTTTTTTGATGTTTGTCATCGAGCCTCCGTCATGGGCTCAAACTTGGTCAGAGGAGATCGCTGTGTCGAATGGCAAATCTCCTGATTTGGATATCGATCCCAAAACCGGCAATTTGCACATTGTGGCGATTATCAATGGAACCGGTGCGATATATACCGAAATGGATAATTCTGGGAAACTGATCCGTCAAGAGGTAATCCCTAGAACCGAGAAGGAGAAATCTGAGTATTCATTTGGTGCATCGATCGCTGTGGATACCAGTGGGAATCCTCATGTGACATTCCGAGAAAATTTGGGAGGCAATTATTATTCTTCATATTATACTTATCGGACAGCGACCGGCTGGTCGGAACCCGTAATGGTGTCGCAAGATATCTATCGGGGGTATGTCGTCCCGATCGATGTGGATCGAAATGGGTATGCGCATATCGCGCGTGGTTCAGCCTCGGGTGATGAGAGCGAGCCAATGATTGGTCCAGTGCAATATTTTAAGTTTTTAAAATCACAGCTTCAGGGGGACCAAGATGGATTTTATCGTTATCGGTGTGACGATCGAATCGAGATCGATGCCAGTTATCAGAATCACGTCCACATGATTTTGGGCTGTCCTGATTATCCAATTACTGGGGGGCCAGTCTGGTATTGGCGGTCATTTGATGGGGGTGCAAAATGGGAAGGTTTGGAAATCCATAGTTCTAGTGCGAAGGGGGCCAATGGAACCCCAGACCTGTTTGTGGATGCGACAGGTAATGTCCACATCATTTACGGTTCTGAGATCGATGAAAGCATCGGAGGAGAACCATCGGTGCGATATTCGCGTTGGGTGAATAAACAATTGGTTCGCGACGTCAACGTGACGGTCCAAAATGAAATTCCGGTTCGAGAGGATACCCCGCAGGGCATTGGATCTGTAGCAGCCAGTGCGGATGGCAATATTGTCATTGTCGCCTATTCGGAGGGCTTTGGTCAGCGGTTGTTCGTTCGAAGGTCCGATAACGGGGGTGCCTCATGGGGAGATCGGTTTAAAATTGCGGACGAGAGCGTTGGCGACTTGGGCCGCAATAAGCAAGTCATTCGCGCTTATAAAAGCAATTTCTATCTCGTTTATCCAACACCCACTGGGATCAAACTGCGCTATTTGAAATTGACCCAGAATCAGGCGCCTGTGGCGAATGCTGGAGGTCCCTATCAAGCGGACGAGGGCAGCACGGTCAATTTCGACGGCTCCAAATCCACGGATGGGGATGGATCGATCGTAAAATATGAATGGGATTTCCAAAACGACGGCGTTTACGATCAAACCAGCGCATCACCAACCGCCAGTTTTAAATTCACCGATGATTTCAAAGGTCAGGTGAAGCTGCGGGTGACCGATAATGAAGGGGCAACCAGCACAGATCTGAAAAATGTCACAATTACCAATGTGGCACCAACCGCCAAAGCCAATGGGCCATATTCGGGCGAAATCAATAAACCCATTCAATTGAATGGGAGTGCCACTGATCCCGGCAACGATGCGTTGACCTACCAATGGGATTTAGATAATGACGGCATCTATGAGACCAATGGACAGTCGCCGCAGGTCACGTTTAAGACAGGTGGAACCCATATTGTTAAATTAAAAGTCACGGACGACGATGGTGGCGTGGGCACCGATCAGGCGCAAGTGGTCATTTCCAATTTGCCGCCCGTGGTTAGCTCAATTCCTTCGCAAACGATCAATGAAGGAGGATCGTTTACGCCCATTTCATTGGACAACTATGTCTCAGATCCCGATAATAGCGACGCTGAAATTACCTGGACAGCCAGCGGCATGATCCATTTGAACGTGACGATCACCAATCGCATCGCGACAATCACGGTGACAAACCCGGAATGGTCTGGAAGCGAGACGATCACTTTCACCGCTACGGACCCGGGCGGCTTATCATCCAGTACCGCAACTGTGTTCACCGTATTGCCAGTAAATGATCCACCAGTGATGACGCAAATTCCAAATCAAACCATTGATGAAGGTGCGGCTTTTAACAACATCGTACTGGATGATTATGTGACGGATCCTGATAATAATAAGACCGAATTAAATTGGAGCGCGACTGGTCAATCGCAATTGATTGTTACGATCAATCAGCGAATCGCCTCTATACAAGCACCAAATGAGGACTGGTTTGGAACGGAAAATGTCACGTTTAAGGTGACCGACCCCGGTGGCTTGTCAGATAGCAAAACCGTAACCTTTAAAGTGAATCCAGTAAATGATCCGCCAGTTGTCTCTAAAATTCCAGATCAGACCATCGACAATAGTGCCACATTTGCCACGTTTGATCTGGATGAGTATGTGACAGATGTCGATAATGCCAAGTCAGAGCTGACTTGGAGCCATAATGCTACCCAATTGATAGTCAAAATCGATCCGGTCAGCCATGTCACTTCCATAGCTGTTCCCAATAGCCAGTGGTCGGGGAGCGAGACCATTGTGTTTACCGCAAAAGATCCAGATGGTCTTTCGGGACAGAATTCCGCTATTTTCACGGTGGGCGATTTCAATGATCCGCCCGAGGTGTCGCAAATTCCAGATCAGACCATTCTCGAGAATGGGACATTCACGCCGATCCAATTGGACCTCTATATATACGATCCAGATCACAAGGATTCAGAAATAAGTTGGACGTGGCGAGGCAACAAGGCATTAACCCTCAAAGAATTCAATCATGTCGTGACGATTGCAGTGCCAGATTCCGAATGGGCGGGCACTGAAGTCGTCACGTTTATTGCCAAGGACCCCGGTGGCAAAAAGGATAGCTGCGTGACTATTTTTAAGGTCATCCCGGTCAATGATCCACCGATTCTGGGCTTCATATCCGATATTTACTTTCAGGAGGATGATACGTTGCGGCTGAAGCGGGAGGATTTATTGACCATCGCGCAAGATATCGATAGCCCCAAGGAAAGTTTACAATTTTTAATTATCAATTCGATTCGAACCCATTATCACGTCGACCCAGTTACCAAGGATTTGCTGATCTATGCCGATGCCAATTGGTTCGGAACAGAGACGGTTCAACTCCAGGTGTTCGACGATGCTGGCGGATTTGCGAATCGCAGTGTAAAAATCGTGGTGCTATCGGTGCCAGATGCCCCATCGCCATTCTCGCTGGCTTTCCCTATCGGTACGCTGTTCCCCGAAATTCCAGATTCGATCCGTTTCATCTGGCAGAGGTCTTCCGATGCTGATCCAGGCGAGATTCCCGTCTATCAGTGGAGCTTGAGCCAGGACGTGCTATTCAATCACGTCATGGATCAGTACAATAACTTGCAGGATACGATATTCACCTTCAAATCCAAGTCGCTTCACCATGGAACCTATTATTGGCGCGTCATTGCATTTGATGCGACTGGAAAATTTGCCGCAAGCAAAAATGTAGGGGTGTTTAAGATCGGTACCAGTGATGTCGTCGACTACGGTGAACATTTACCCGGTCATTATGCCCTGGAAGCCAATTATCCCAATCCATTTAATCCAGAGACGAATATCACGTTCCAGGTCCCAGAGCGCTGCCATGTGCGATTGACCATTTACAACAACATGGGGCAACTCATCGCAACGTTGCTGGATGAAGAAATCGGCCCCGGCATTTATACGAAAGCATGGAACGCGCGCGATGCCGCTGGTAATGCGGTGAGTAGCGGTGTCTATTTGTTTAAATTAGAGACCGAAAAATTTAAGCAAGTAAGGAAAATGCTATTCGTCCAATAACAGCCATGGTGAGATTGTATTCACCCATGACCGAATAACAACAAGTCCACTTGGCGCTCAGCGATCAAGTTGAATGATCAATCTCATTCGCCGAGATGTCAAGTGGACTTGCTTTTGAATACCAAATCTAAAATTCCAATAAGAAACTGAATTGTCGTGCCGTCCGCCAAATCGCGGACAGGCATCTTTATTTCGATTCGACTCATAAAGCGGCTTTTAATGAGAGTCCCCTCTGGTCAGGAATGACATAGTCAAGTTGAATTTGCCATTTTGCAACAGAAACGATCTCGTGTCTGAACGAAAACCGCATTATTTAAAATTATCGGAGCCATTTCCAGAAAGGAGAGAGCGCCAAAAAGTTCCTTTTCTCATTTCAGCCGGAGTGCCCACAGAGCAACAAGGGTTAGAGGATGAGGTATCAAAAGCAAAAATATAAACTCTTGCGCCGGTTTCTACTTGCCGATGTAGTCGATAAAATTGCGGCAGAACTCGACGGCTTCGATGGGATATTTGCCAATGGCGGTTTCATCCGAAAGGACGATGCCGGAGAAACCGTTTTCCAGGAGGTAACCGAGATGGGCGATTTCAGAACGGGAAGGGTAATTCTGTCGAACCATATTTTCCAGCACCTGGCCGGCGATCAGCGCGGGCTTCTGGATGAGGACCATGTGCTGGATGAATTTCTTTTCATATTCGAAAAGCTGATAAATCGAACCGATGGCGCCCAGATCGCCGCGACATAGCCAGGTCATATCCGAAAGATTGGCCAATTCTCGCAATTGCAAAAAGGCCTTTGGCCGTTCAATCTTAACGGCAATGGGTTTACCTGTCAAAAGCTGCTGGAACAAGCTGAGCTCGCGGGTGTTCTGAAGATAGGAAATCGCATACCCGATAAAGCGCCAGTGCCGCGTTTGCTCGATGAACAATCGATCCCGATCAGAGACTTGATCGAGCTCCAGATCGTTGTCATTGAGGATAAAACTTTTAAACGAGCTAATTTCCCCGAAATTGACCACCTCAGCCTGAAAGCTGCCATTGTTGACCTGTTGGACTGCTAAATGAATTTTGCCATCATCCAGGGAAATGGAATCGCCGGGCTTGATCCGTCGAAATACAGCAGGGCAGGGGAGAGGAATTTCATTGTCGATTTGACTGTACTGGTTTCGAAATGTGATCACATCGCCCCGCTGCAGGCAATTGACCTTCGCGAGTCGGCCGATTCGCAATTTCGAGCCTTGCAAGTCCAGCCATACTGGCATCGCATCGCCGCGTTTTCGAAACACGTGCTCCAGTTCAAGCAACCAGCGCGATAGTTCGGCCAGCGTAATGTGCGCACAATTTATTCGAAACCCAGTTGCGCCAGCCGCAACCAATTGTTCCACCCGATTCTTGACTGCTGGGCCCAGGGTCGCAATGATCTGATATTGTCCGTTCCTATTGCTCACCTTGTTTTAGCTGGGCCTTATATAGTTCTCGCATCCGCAGAAACGTTCGATGATATTGACCACTCCGAAAATCCGGGAAGCTCCAGGGAAAAGGATAGTAATTCCCCTTCTCATAACGAAGTGTGAGATCGGCATAAATTCCCAGATCGAGATAAATCTTCTGGCCGTTGTATTTGGCGGATGCCAGTACAATCTTATCATAATCCATGTAGCCAGGATCTAAATTGACCTTCCGACTGCCAGCGATCGCCAGCGATTCCTCGATGGCATTGCACGCAATTTTGATGCTGGCAATCTGGTTGGGAGCAATGAGTCGCTCAAACGACCAAAATACCCTCCAGATCGGCCACCCCATTTCGGCTCGATAATAGTCCGATACTTCAAATCGAAAAATCTGGCTCTGAAAGTCAATCGCACCATATTGATCCATCAGCATCGAGCGAGCTTGATCCAGCAACGACGCATCAGAATAAAGAACACCGCAGAACAATTTCACTGGATTTGGAGCTGTTGGCTTCATGTAAAAATATGTTAAAAAAATAAATGAAAGTCAAGCGAAATTTATGACGGGGGCAGGTGGTCAATTGGAATCCAAAGGAATGGCGTCTATGAGAGCGGTATGTCAAACGCAGCATCTTGCTTCAACATAGTCTGTTCGGACTCTCCGTTGCTGGCAAAGCAGCACGGTGAATAAGCATCGGTCGCTGAACGCTGGCCAATGGGTGGGATCTCCTTTGGTTCAGCGACCGATGTGTGAGTCTTTGAGCCGAATAGATCGATGGTGAGCCCCGGTTAGCGGAGCAGAACCATTTTTGTCACCGCAGTGAAGCGAGTGGTCTTCATCTGGCAGAGATACTCGCCGCTGCCCACTGCTTCACCAAACTCATTGCGACCATCCCAGTGAATCAGGTAAATCCCCGGTCCTTTCTGCTCGGAGACCAATGTTCGCAGTTTCTGTCCCAGCAAATTATAAATCTCGATGGTGACAAAGTCATCTTGAGGAAGCTGATATTTCACGACCGTTTCAGCATTGAATGGATTTGGGTAATTTTGAGCCAGGCCGTAGCTTTCTGGCATAAGCCGATCGCTCGGCTGGGATGATTGCAGACTTTCGATTTCGTAGTTGTTGTTGTTCACGCAAAAATGTTGAATCGCAATTTGTGCAGCAGGGACGTCGCCTTGGTCTGCGATAGGCTCAAAAATTAAGGCGATGTTGCGCAATGGATTGGCCATGGGGTGAGCCGAAGCCATCGCTATCTTGATTGTGCCGTTTTGCTCGTACGAAGCAAACAGGCTTGATGAAACGGTCGGATTCTGCGGTTCGGCACAGATAAAACGTAACTGCTTTGGCGAAAATTGGGCGGTAACGCCCCATGCATACAGGTCGGATGCCGTGTGGATTTCGATCGGAACAGCAATTCGCCCATGTGATCGAGCCTCAGGCTGGCCAATGACGATTTTATCCTTATGGTCCGTTCGTGCGAGTTGGTGATATTCACCGTGCGCAACATGCCAGTTGCTGGAGACATCGCCGTAAACGATGCCGACAAAATCCTGCCCTAATTTATCTTCATTCAGCGGCTGATAGCGAATCGAATCGGGGGCAGTGCTCCAATTCGTCTGAGTGATCGGAAAGCTCACCGGGACAAACGTCCAATCTTTCTGCGTTGGGAATTTATTGATCAAGCCGACATAGTATTGCAAAATATAGGAAGCATCCAGCGCGCTGACGGTTCCATCCTTGGAAACGTCCCCAGCAATTTTTTGGTATGGAGTTAATGGTAATGCTTGGACCGAGTACATCAAAATGAGCGCCGCGTCATAGGGCCCTACCGCGTGCGCCGATTCACCCGACTTGGTTGGCAGCAGCGTATAGTTGCCTTGAATGACATCGAAGAACTGGAATTCTCCTGTCTCCCCACTGGTCTGATGATGGCTATCCAATTGCACATCCGCTCTTGGGATGGGAATAGCATTGCTGTAATATTTAAGTGCGCCAGCGACATTATATTTTGCGATGACGGTGAATTTCCCATTGGTGATGATCACTTCTGGTTGACCATCATTAAAGATGAAATCTTTGATCAAGATATCGCATGTGCTGTTGTGCATGGCGTTCGGGGCTACTTGATAGCGGAGACAAATGAGCTTTCCTGAACCGACCAGCGACGTTACCCCAGCATGGCCAATTTTGATCTTGCCACCAACGATGCTATAGGTGGCAGTCCCCCAGTCTTGGGATAATGTCCCGCTTGTGATGACCTCCTTTGGAATCAAAATGGCGGGATTTGTCTCGACAGTCAGCCCAAAGCTTTTGATATTTTTCTGGGTCACATCGCAGACATAGATCGGGATGTCGATGAAGGTCCCTGGTTTAGCCGTGGTGTCATGAATGGCGACATGCACCTTTTCGAAATCAATGTACCAGATGTCGGTTACGCCGCTACGCTGGGAGAGAAAAGCCAATTTTTTGCCATCGGGCGACACGTTTGGCATATAGCTAGAATCGCCAAAGGTGATCTGGGTCAGTCCAGTGCCGTCGGCATTGAGCCTGAAGATATTTGCCTTGCCAAACTTATGAGAGACGAAAAAGAACGCACTGCCGTCGGGCAGCCAGACGTTTTGCAGCGGCCAGCTCAAGAATTCGTGTGCCGGATCTGAAGTGAGACGTTTTTTATTGCTCCCATCCGCATTCATCACCCAAATATCCCAGCTATCGGTCAATCCGTCACAGTAGAGAATCTTGCTTAAATCTGGCGATGCTGCAAATTGACTATTGTTCGGGAGCGGATTCGGGGTGAGCGTGGTCAGGTTGCCGCCATCAAAATCGACCTTAAAGAGCTTGCAAGGCAAATTGTAATTATCGCCTCGCGTGTAAAGGATGTTCGATTCGCCGAGCCAGCCAATTCCTTGCACCAGGGCGCTATGACTGACCGTTTTGACGTTTGCTCCATTGATATCGATGCGCCGCGCCACCCACCAGCCAGCAGGCGCTTCTCGAAAGAGCAGCCAATTCCCACCGGGCCGAAGCACATAATCGCCGTACCAGTAAGGCCCTATGATACTTTTCTCATCACTCCCATCTGGCTTGATGCGCCGCAGCAGGAAGTTGTAGGGATGGATCCCTGTCTTGGATTTTGCCTTGAAAACAATATGCGATCCTTTCCAATCTACCGGGCAACCGTAACTGGTTTCCACGCTATCGGCTAATAGCGTCTTATTGCTGCCATCAAGATCGATCCGATACAACTTCACTTCATTCTCGCACCAGGCGATATAGGCGAATTGGTTGCCATCTGGAGACCAGGCAAACGTCATTTCTTGCAGGTTTTTGGCCTCATGGGTGACCTGGATTGGGCATTGAGCTGAGGCGAATGAGGCCAGCGCCAACAGCAGGATAAGCAACAATGGCCAGTAGTAAAATTTGTGAACCATAAGCCTACCTCCTTCTTATGAATGGGTTCTTGGTCCATGATTATTTAAGTGAAGATAAGCAGATAGAGGCGCGCGGTTGCGGCCTTCGAGCGATGGGTTCGACGTAATTTAAAAGGAGCGGTGCATCAGATGAATGGCTCAAGAAAAAGTCGATCTATGGTCAGCGAGGATGTCCCAGACTTGTCTATTTGGATTGGCCTGATGACCAGATGATGAAAATCCATGAAATGAATTGCTACCAAGCTGAAGAACAACGATTTGGTCTGTTTTTCCTATTCGAAATCGCGAATCCGCCGCAGGTCGTTCGTCAGCAATCGTCAATCCTTTATTATCGATATCTGTAGGAGTGCAATTTGAGGGCTATCAGGCGTCGTAAAAAACGATTCCGTTCCGATGTAGCAAAAGCAAGGGTCGCTTCTGAAGCCTTTGAAGGTATTGATTCCGTTGCTGACATGACCTCATCACTCGTTGGGTCGCAACCAGAGATCTCATTACATTATAACATTAAATTTAGAAAAAAGCAAGCAAAATTTTTAAAAGCAGTCTAGGAGCAATTGCGATATGAATCTTAGGTTGATCCATTGCGCAGGACAATGCGTGATGGGTGAATCAGATCGGCTGCGGATAGTTGCCTAAAAAGAATCGTAAGGCGTCTTCGATTTTTTTATAGTCAACGATGGTATTTTTGCAGGGGCCTTCGGGCCGCTCGTTGGGGATGCCAATGACCGGAATGTGATGGCTGTCTCGGATGCCGCTCAGCAGATCGCGCTCACAAGCAACCCCAATAACAGCGGCAGGCTTGTGTTCGGCAATGAGTTTTCTTGCCAGCTCACCTCCAGGAACTGTGAAAATCAGGCACCGGTATTTTTTAGCTAATGTATTGATCTGTTCCTGAATGGGACGTCTTAAACAGCGGGGCAGGAGAATCAGGATTTTGCTATGGCTGATTCTCGTTGGGGTCGTCATAATAAGCGAATTGCTGACCTTGATAAACGAATTGCCGATCCGATCGTAGGAAATGCCGAGCCTTTTGCCGAGCGCCAGGATCAGTGGGGTCAAAAAAGTAATTGAAAAATCCTTTTTATGAATTCGAACCAAAAGATTTCTTCGAAAGAGAATCGATAGCACGGTTTGCAGAAATAGGAGCAATAATCCAATGATGGCAACCATGATCAGATACTTGGTCGCGGATGCAATGACGGGATGAAGCTGACAGACCCGCGGAGATATAAAGTACCAGATCGTACATAATACGCCGGTGACTAACAGGATGGATAGGATAGCAAGCCCGAGGAACAGCCGCTTGCCGGTTTCAGCATGAAGCGTAGTGTGACTGAGATTGCCATCCCATCCTAACCATTCATCACCAAGTTTGCGGTCGTGTTTCATCATATTCAGGATTAAAGGGCAATCACTTCCTTTATTTCAGGGACTTCCTGCTTTAGCGCGCGTTCGATACCCATTTTCAGCGTCATTTGGGAAAATGGGCAGCCGCCGCAGGCGCCTGTCAATTGCACTTTCACTACATTATTATCAACGCTGATCAATTTTACGTCGCCACCATCCGCCTGGAGGGAGGGACGAATTTTATCTAATGCTTGTTTGACTTTCTCTAACATATTCAATTATCCTTTCAAATTAAACGTTTTCTTGAACAGTAGCCGATACATCTGCTAACTGAGTTTTGCCGCGGACCACAAAGCAATGGCTTGGGCATTTTTCAACTGCATTCATTAAATCATCGGCCTTTATCTGAATTATTTCAGGTAGATTCCCTTTCATTTGAATCGAGCCGGAGGGCGTGACCTTCGGATTGGCGCAGAGGGTACAGGCGGTACAGCCGACCTTGCATACCTGCTTGACAGCCTTTCCTTTATCTTGGGACACACACCCGAGAAATATTTTCTGCGAAACCGGGATCAGTTTCATAATTCCTCGCGGGCAGGCAGCCACGCACATGCCACACCCCGTGCATTTTTCCTCAATGACGATCGGCAGACCATCATCGCCCATGCGCATCGCAGCGAAGGGACAGGATTCCACGCACGTGCCATACCCGAGACAGCCGTATACGCAAGCTTTGTCTCCGCCCATTAAAATTTGGGCGGCGTGGCAATTGCTGATGCCAGCATAATGGTATCGCTTGGGAGCATTTTCATGGCTACCTTGACATTGCACAACCGCCACCTTTCTTTCTTCTCCTTTGATCGGTTCCACGCCCATAATTTCGGCAATTTTTTGAACAACCGAATCGCCGCCAGGAGAGCACAACGTCATCGGCGCACCACTTTTAACGACCGCTTCTGCATACCCGCTACATCCCGGGTATCCGCAGCCGCCGCAATTGGCTCCCGGTAATGCGCTGAGAATCGCTTCTATTTTCGGATCGACATAAACCGCAAATTTTTTCGAGGCGAACGCTAAACCAGCACCAAATAGCAGTCCCAGACCACCAACTCCGATAACCGAGGCGATAATTGTGATATCCATAGCAGGCGTTGATCCTTCATTTTGTTCCTATGCCATCTTTAACCAAAATTTGAGGAATGAATATAGTTTTATTTGTTGAAAATGTCAAGCGATTTTTTCACGTTTTTTATCCACCTGACCAGCCGGCGTGGAATAATGACGTAGACGCTGGCAACAATCCCTGGATCCACAGTTCTGAGAATATGCTTGTACTGAGGATATAGCTCGGCGCTTGTCTACGAACTGTTTTTGTGGCACGACTCACACGACAAACCATTGCTGCCGAACGCTGGATCATACCAGATGGTTTTGCCGCGTCGCCGCGCTTTTGCTCCTATTAATAAGCAATATGCACCTTTTTAGAAATAGAATTGAATATAGCAGTGCAAAAGTTTTTGAATGGTTTTACGATGAAGATAAATACAATGAAGAGTGCATGCCAGAGCAAGGTCTCGGGTGATGTTCGATTGGCGAAATATCGGCCAATCCCGAACACACCCGTCTTCGAGCCTGAGAATTATTTTTTAAATAGATAAAGATATAGCTATGATGTTCAATCAATACCCGTCCAAATCATGAATGGTTGGCCCTTTTGGGCAAGGTGAAGTAGAAAGTGCTGCCTTTGCCGCGAACCGATTGCACCCAGATTTCACCCCCATGTTTTTCGATGATCCGTTTGGAAATGATTAATCCCAGGCCATTTCCCTTGGCCTCTTTTTTATTATTCAAACGACCGAAAATTTGGAAGATCTTCTCTTTATCGGCAGAATCGATTCCAACGCCATTATCTTTGACATAAAATTTGTGAAAGATTTCATCCGGCGCATAGCCTATTTCAATATGGGCTGGTTCATTGTTCTTTGCGTATTTGATCGCATTGCTTAGCAAATTGGTGAACACCCGGACCATCAAATTTCGCTTGCAAAATATGGTCGGCAAATTCGAAGCGATGATCAGCTCATATTGACTCTGCTGTAATAGGAAATTGAGTTCATCCAATGCCTCATAAATCAATTCCCGGCAATCCACCTCCTCGCATTCTTCCAGGGTGACCTCGATTCGGTTATAATCCAGCAAATTGTCGATCATCTGTTCCATTTGATCCAAATTATTGGCCATTTTTTCGAGATATGCCAGGATTTCAGGATTCAAATCGTTCAAATGGAAATCCTGCAAGAGAATCGAATAGCCGCGCATCGAGCTGATTGGCGTCTTTAATTCATGCGACACCGTATAGAGATATTGTTGGATCTCGGCATTTTTTTGTTTGAGTTGAAGCTCTTTGGACCGAAGCGTTTGCTTCAAAGCAATATTTTCCTGAATAAGCGCTTGAACATCAATATCGGTTCCCTGGTTCTTCATGGTTGCAATTCTCCAAGTTTTCAATTCCTGTTTGAACCTGTTTTGATCGACAAAGAAATTCATCGTTATTTTGGACTGGAAGTCGAAGGTAGAATCGATTCCCTTTTGTGGCAGATGACTCAAACCAGATTTGACCGTTGTAAAGCTCGACGATTTTTCGCGCAATCGCCAGATTCATCCGTTGATGAACCCCGTTATCAGGTTGATCTTCACCCAGGTCGGGAGCTTCAAACAGATGCTGCAATTGTCCGTTTTGAATCGCCGGGCCATTATTGCGGATGACAAACAAACCTTCGTTCCGCTTGAGCTGATAGCCAATTTCAATCTTCGGTCGAACCGAATCGCCGGTCAATTGCTCAATTGAGCTCGAGACCAATTGGGCAAAAAGGTGGAACATCAATTGGCGATCGGCGAGGATAGATGGCATGTTCTTGTCCATCTGGAATTTGATATTTCGCTGTTGGAAGATGTCGTGAAATTGTTGAATGACCAATTCCACCAGTCGTCTGCTATCAACTGGGATGCGCGGCGACGTGGTCAGATCAAAATCAGCAAATTTGGCCAGCGCATCGATGTAGATTTGGAGATGATGCGATCGGATTTTGATTTTCTGCAAATAATTGAATAACTCGGAGTCTTGAGTTGGTTCGATATTTTTAATGCCTGCCGTCGCCAGTGCTTGAATCGAAGCAAGCGGAGCTCTCAGATCGTTGGCGAAGTTGTCAATAGTATCGGTGGACCATTCAATAGCCCGCTCTAGATAATCTAAGCGCTGCATGATCTGCTGATGAAATTGGATCTGTTGAATGACATCGTGAGCAAGCTCAGTCAGGGCAATGATCTGCTTTGCCGCGATAGTCGTCATGTGAAATGGCCTAGCGAAATAGTTGGTCGCTACACCAATCGTTTTTCCCTTCCACTTCAAGGGGATGGCGAGATAGCTGATCAAATTGGCAATAGAATTCGATATTGAGCAGTCCAGCTTCTCCAATTCCTGGCTGGAAATCGTTTTCAGAACATACAGTTCAGATGAATTCATTAGTGCTGGCAAAATCTCGCGCTTTTCAAATCTTGCGATCGCCATTGGATTGCATTGGTCATCCGTTACAACAATGTCAGGGATTCCTGATAATGGCTCAGTGAAGTGGATCGTCGTCAATTTGGCATTAAGCCATTTCGCATTTATCCTTGCCAGTCCATGGAGAAGCTGTTCGATCCGAAAATCTTGTTGTATGACATGATTCAATTCGGATTTTGCCTGCTGGCAGAGTTTCATCTGCTGGTATTCTGCGACGGAGCGCGCGTGGTCGATGATCCAGGTGATGATATCGGCAAGATGGTGGATTAGTTGGACCTGGTCGCGCTGATACTGATTTTCCTTAAGGCTTCCCAACAAGAGCATGCCCTCATAGCGATGGGCTTTCCCCAATACTGCTGCGATGCGTGAACGGAGTCGGGCTTCAATCTGATTAGCTGGGCCACTGGCATCACCAGGGCGCGTCAGAGGGCTGCGCGCGACATTGTACCAGTAAAACTCACAATCCTCAACAATCATCCAATCGTGTTGTTTTTCAAATTGCCGGCAGGTATCCGAAATGATGGTATGGGTTTCAATCATCGATTGATCGGAATCGAAGAAACAGATCTGGGCGAAATCAAAATCGGCGATTCTTTTGACAATCAATAGCACCGATTGAACCAAACGCTCCAAGCTTAATTCTTGGTTGGAGAGCTTCGTTAATTCCACGAGCGCGTCGAAGTGAGCGTGATTGAGCTGAAAATTATCCGTTGTCGCTGCGTCAAACTTTGTGGCCATTGCTCCTTTGACCACGTGTGGAGTGTAAATCGCATAAACAAAAAGATGCTGAGGACCACCCACTTCCACCAGTCTGATTTTGACCGGGATCTGGCTACCATCGTTTCGCATGAGCGGCACAACGCCAAGCTCCAGCGGTTTTTCACGTAATAGAGATTTATCCAATTTTGATAATAGGATATCCTGGTGTTGAGGGTGCAAACTTGATAATCGTCTCCCATTCAATTGTTCAGCACTTAGGCCAGTGAGCTGCTGAAATGCCTGGTTGCAGTCGCAGATCAGATCGTCGCCCGCCCGAATGATGGCCACGGGTTGGTCGATATGTTCGACCAATCGGTTAAATTTATTTTTCCATAGCGTCAGATCTGCTTGCTGACGGCTCAATTTCTCTGCAAGATCTGTTCGTTCCAGGGCAATGGCCAATAAGGCAGCAAATTGCTCGGCCTGCCGCTGATGTTCCTCAGTGAAAAAGTGGGACTGATAGCTGCTCAAGTGCAAGATCGCCAGCACCTGATTTTTTCGGATAATGGGCACGGATAGATCTGATTTTGTGCCCTCTGCCATAAATTTCAAATCCCCAGGGGTCAACAAGCCGCGTTGCGTTAGGTCGGCGCGAATCATGCAGCGATGGGAGCGAATGATATCGGTAATGGAGGTCTCATGGTACGGAATGATGATTTGATCATCGCTGGTAGAATTCTGTGACGTTAAGGAACGCATTAGGTAAAAATATTTTGAAGTTGCATGATGAAAGAGTATATTGACAAAATCGCATGAAATGCTTCGATGAATTTGTTCACACGCCACTGCGAGAATATCAATGATATCTTCGCTGCGATGAATGGCATTGATGACATGGGTGATGGCATCAGCCGAATTTAAATTGGTTCGTTCCACTTCGGACAATCCCAAGAGCCTTAAAACGTGATCTATCGATACTCTGCTAACTGGCAGAAATTTTACGTGTCAGATCTGGATGGATTCATTTTTTTCCAACATGGTCAGCATCTGAGCATTGCGATCATCTCCCACCGGCCGGAGAATGATGAAAGATGATTCGCTTCCCTGTTTTTCAGAACCCTATCGGATCGGTTTATAGAAAAAATAGTTTCATTCGGATGCTTCAGTTAATCGCTGCTGAATGGCACGCTCGTCTGGCTTTTCATCTGGATTTCGAAGCCAGATTGGATCCGAAACCGAGCCTCGCTGTGAAGGAAGAAATTTTAAACGTTGCGATGCTTCGAAATTCAAGGAGCTGCCCAATTGTTGCTCAGTTAGCGCTGGGGATTTCATTCGCCTGACTTGCGATCCGTAAATTTCGAACCTCAAATGATGGAGCTTTCACTTCTCGGCCGATTCCCAGGCTGCCAATGATTTGTTGATCATGGTCAACCAACGCGGAGAACGACCAGGCAATGCGAAAATACTGGCCGTTCTTTTGGGACATTTCGCATTCGAACCATTGGCTGCTATTGCGACGAAACAATTGCTGCTTTAGGCCCTCGAAGATGGCTGTTCCATTTTTAATGAATCGCTCGAAAAACGGCAGATTCAGCGCTTCGTCGCTGGTATAGCCAGTCTTCTGACTAGCGCGGCGATTGAAAAAGGTGATTCGCCCTTCCAAATCGGTAGCAACGATGATGTGCATTGAACTATGGATAATGCTTTCAAGAAAATTCTTGGTTTGTTGCACGTGGCGATATAATTCGGCATTCCTAATGGCAATAGCCGCCTGATCCGCTAACATGGATAGCAATTCGATCTCATGTTCACTAAAATAATGTACCTTGTCTAAAAATACAGATAGAAGTGCGATGGTGGACCCGTTGGCTACCACAGGCAAAATGATCAATGACTTGAGATCGAGCTGCTGAATGATTTGCTGGTTCTTAAAAAATTGGATACTATTGTAATCGACATTTTCGACGATCAAAGGCCGTTTTGTTTGGATGATTTGTTGAATTTGAGGCCGAAACTGATCGAGCAAGTCGAAGTCGTCATCACCTTTGGCGTTGTAGATGAAGTTCATCGGCTGGCGTTCACTTAATAGATGGATGGTGCAAATCTTTGCTTGCATGATCTGCTGCGACGATTCGACCAATTGCCTCAGCACTTCATCCAGCTCCAACGAGCCTGTCAGAAACTCGTTGATGCGGGCCAAATAAGAGAGATTGGTAAGGGATTGTTGATAGCGCTGCAGCAACCGAGATTTCATGACAGCCACAGCGATCTGCTCCGAGGTCTCTTGAAAAACGCTGAGATGGAATTTCGTAAAGGCATTATTCTTGTCGCTATAAAGCAATACAGCTCCGATCAGTTGTTCATCGGTCTGGAGTTGGATGAGTGCCTGCGACCGATATTGTTTTTCTGGCAGAATGCCCAGACGTTCAGCGATTTTAGCGATGACTTCTGGGTCGCGTTCGACTTTTTGGCAGGTTTTGAGCGCCTGAGCCAGAGAATGACAAAAATGACCAGAAAATTTTTGAGATTCCACCTCTGAGACATCTTTCGATATATGAAATTCTAACTCTCGGCCATCAATATCGCACAGTAAGATGCACGCCAGGTCATAGCGAACGATTTTAGCAATCTGATTCAGAAAAATTTTGATCAATTGTTGCTTGTTCAAATTGGAATTCACCGCTGCTACCATCTCATTAATGATGGCGATTCGATCGGCTAACTGATGTTGGCACTTCTTGTGGCGCTCCTTTGCCGTAATATCCTTCAAGGTCCCATAAAATAGGTTAGTGTCATCGATCGCTTCGATTTTGAATTTCACTAAACAACGTTTCTTCCCGTTGCTTTGCAATAGAAATGGTGAACCAGGGGCCTTTTGTTTATCAAAATTTTGATAATAATGTACAACGCGCCGACGTTGGGCTGGGTGAAATAGCTCTTCAATATGATCGGGCGGCGCGAAACTATCCCCCGTCTTGTTCAGTAAGCGCCGCAAAGCCAAATTGATGGCTAATATTTTCCCATCTCGAGTGAATAACGAACCCGGTGTGTCAGAAAGTTCAAACAACTTCTGATACAGACCTTCGGAATGATCGCTCAATCGCAATTCGTCTATTGTTGCTGTCCCTGGGAATTTTTCATCATTGTCTGCATCGTGGAAGTTCATCATAGCTCTGGCGATTTCAGGTTGACTTCAAATCTAAATAAGAATTCATTGGTGCAAAGTTGGTTTGTTTGAAAAATTAACTTCAAAATTAACGGATATAATTCTGAAATGCAAGGCAAAAAAATGATATTGCTTTTTTTTAATATGGATTTTTAGGGCGCAAAACCATGGTGTAGGGCATAAATTGGCCAATTTATAACCGCTAATTCCTTGATTTTTTAATGAGCCGAAAATTGGTCAGCCAGATGAGCAGAATTTGATGGCCGCCGGATCGATATGTGAGAATGACAAAAATGTGACTGTAGGATATTGGTGATGAATTCAATTCGAAAGGGAGCAAAACTGCAAAGGGTAAGGGAATCGCGTTTCTGTTGAATCGACATTTTGGCGACATCTGAGGCTCTAAAATGAACGATTACTATGATAAATCAGGATATTTCGCGCAGAAAACCGCAGAGTAACCCAAAAAGCATATTTGGAGAGATAAGGGATTCGATGTCTGGATGCGAGTTTTATGGGGCGTCATGGAATAAAAAAGGCATTTTAAATTTTAGGAAGGCAGGAAAATCTCGATTCCAGACGCTGCGCAAGATGGTGGATGAGGCCATGGATTGAGCAAAAAGCATTCGGCGCCGATGCTCATGATATTTTAAAAGGAAAAAGCCACATTCCACGTCTCATTGTTTGATTCGTCGCACGGAGAATGCTTCCCATCTGCGTTACTCGCAGTTAAGTAGCTGTTTGATCTCATGAATGACCTTTGGGACGACCTCATCCATGCTGCTATTGACCAAAGCACCAGCGGCGTAATGATGGCCGCCCCCACCAAATTTTTCAGCGATATGGTGAATGACAGTTTTGCCCTTGGATCGCAGGCTGATTTTCACTTTGTCACGATCCAGCTCAGTGAACATCAAACTAACTTCAACGCCCTCAATGGTTCGCGGAATTTCTGGAAAGCCTTCCGTATCCCACTGCGACGCTTGACAGGAATCAAACATCTGTTGGGAGAGCACAAACCAAGCCAAGCGACCATTGCATTCGTAGTGGAGATTTCGCAATGCCTCTCCCAACAAGGCCATTTTGCTTTTGGAGTTTTGCTCGTAAACCAGATGATGGATCTCCCTTGCATTGACGCCGAGTTCCAATAAATGCGATGCGACACGATGGGTTCTGGCAGTCGTATTTGAAAATCGGAACGATCCGGTATCACTCATCACACATGTATACAGTGCATCGGCGATGACTCCGTTGAGTGGGAAATTCACCGCGACTAAAAAATCGTAAACGATTTCGCCAGTGGAAGAGGCCTCTTCATGGATAATATCGAGATCAGCGAACTGGTAATTGATATGATGGTGGTCAATGCAAATTTTTGGCGCTGGCATGGTTTTGATCAATTGCCCAATTTTGCGCAGACGCTCCCAATCACTGATATCGACAATAATGAACGCATCCGCAGCAGTAATCAAGTCCCGGTGGCGGTCATCGTCATAAACGATGATCTCGTGGCGACGATCCAGAAATTTGTAGTTATTGGGCGTGGCCGAATTATTGATAATCAGCGCTTGTTTGCCCAGCCCACGAAGATATTCGGCCATGGCGATTTCGGAACCGATTGCATCTCCATCAGGATTGATATGAGTCGTGAGAACGAATTTTTGATGTCCAGAGATAAGTTCGTTGAGCTTTGTGAGTTCAGCATCCGATAACATATCACTCCTCTAATTTGATTCGGCAATAGCTGGCGTTTTCAGCAGCATCTTCTGCTTTCACAATCATGGACTGAGGGCGCGGTAGAGGCATTGCGATTCGGAACTCAAAGACCTCGCGCAATGTGTCATTTATTCGGTCAACTGGCTGGATCGCCAGCCAATTTTGCATGTCGATTGAAATTTCGACTGCGCGAATGGGGCTCCAGCTATCCACCAGCGCGAAATGAATCTGGACGCTATCTCTTGTAACTTTCGTTACCCTGACATCATCCAGAGATGGTCCAGTATTATCGATGATGAACCAATCGCTTCGTTTCTCGGATCGCTTGGCGCTCTGAATTGGATTAGAAGGCTTATCATCCGCTATAATTTTTAAGCGATACATCCCATCAGGCATTAATCGGCTGTCCCACACATAAAAATTTTTGGTCACTTGCGTCTTTAATATTCGCCAGTTGGTTTCGTCCTTCGATTGAATGTTCAGCTCGTAGACCAACCTATCATTGTTCCGATCGCGGGCTTGCCAGCTCACCCGACGAAAGCCGGCTGGCAGCGGCCGGCGACCACCGGTCCCAGGAAAAGTTTTCATTGCCGAACTGGGATCCTCACTTGTTTCTTCGGTTAGCTCACTTTCGGTCACGCCCGATTCGGAAAGCTGACCTGGCTCCTGGTGTTTTATTCGCTGGACTGGTTTCACCGTGATGCTGAGTACTTCAGGTGGGAGATTCGATTGGAGATAGGAGAGCCGAATATTTTTTATGACAGGTGTCTGATTTGGCTTGGATGTATGGAGAGCCACTTTCCATTGCAGAAATCGGGCGGACGGGCTGGCAATATTATCACCTGGGGCCAATTCGACCCAGGAACTCCAGGTGGCATTGGTTTGTGCGGTATTTCCCGACCGCGTATAGAGTTTGATGCTGCACCCAGGTGGCAATTTTGCTTCATAATGAAGCTTACCCCAATGAGCGAGGCTTTGGGCATCAAGCACCTTGGACTCATAAATGCCCTGGGATTCAAAATTGGCACCAAGCTGAAAAACTTTGCCCAAATTTGAAGTGCCGACATAGGTCTTGCCAGCTCTCTCGGTTTTAAGCGCTACAAGGTGCGAGGCGCTGAGACTCATAAGAAAAGAGATTTCATCCAGATCGTCGATCTGATAAAGCCGTCCCTGATCGCTGCTGCCCACTAAAACGGTGCCATTCCCAAGCATTGCAAGTGATTGAACGATACCCAGGTTCGGTTGCCAGATATCCTTTATCAGTCCATCGGGCTGAATTTTAATAATACCGCTCGCAGCGCTGCCTTGCTCATCGACACGTTGGCTTTTTTTCGAGTCTTTGCTTACCTCGAATTCACTCGTTCGGCTGAGGTCATCCGAAATTTGCGGATTGCTTCGCCCCCCACTTGAAAGTTCCTGCCCCATGGCGGCAGCATAAATTTGTCCTGAGCTACTGACACAAATCTGGTGGATCTCCTGATAAGGTGCATCGTAAATCACAAATGGATGTCCCGAACTGTCGATGCGATAGATATGCCCATGTGGATAGCTTCCAGCTAACAAGCAATGGTTATTATCCCAGCTTAAGCAGCGGATGTGAGTTTCAGAGCTGCGAAACAGCAGATTCGGCTTGCCTTTTGCATCAATCATATAAATGGCGCCACTATCTCCCGTGGCCACATAACAGCGATTATGCTGGTCGAAATCGATATCCCAGATGTACTTGGCGTCCAGCGTTGACCATAGCTGGGCTGGTTTATCGGAAAAGATGCGATAAATTTTGCCGTCAGGCGATGTCCCAGCATAACAATTGCCCTGAAGATCGATGGATAAGGCATAGACCTCAACGTCTCGCCATTGTGCCACAATTTTTACATTTCCATCAGGCCGAATCTGATAGATTTTTGCTTCATCTCCAGTAGCGACAAAGATATTGTTCTGATCATCGATCACCATATCCCAAATGAATGGGCGACCACTGTCGAATATTGGCAATGCCTGCGGGGCAAGCATCAATTCTCCTTGGGAGGAAATCGAGACCTGGTGGCACTTTCCGTCAATTAAGTCGTTCTGCTTGTTATAGGACGTTATCTGACTGGTGGAACCAATCACCGGGGCAGCGAACAATAAAAGTAGTATTGCCCTGATGAAACCATTCATCATGTGCTCCTGAATTCATAGATTTTTGATGATCATTTTTTCTAACGGGTCAAATTTAATTTGCGATTGATCCACATCCAATCTGCATCAGGAGTAGATCTTTGTTCGTCGCACCATTTGGCGGAATAGTATAGCGGACGTCATCGCCCAGCCGACGAAGCTTGCGTTAGTGATGCGGCTCGACTCTCAAACTGAATCTCTTGCCGCCTTTAATTTTCATTTTTGTCGGAATAGACCACTCCTTTACAACTTTTTCGGTGATGAGTTGATAGGCCTTGGAGGTCTTTTTGTTCGTCATAATCCCTAAAACAGATGGTGGTAGGGTTGGAAATTCCCGACCATGAAGCATTGCTCCCGCATCGCTGGTCCTGAGCTGAATAATAATTTCGCTATTTTTGCGTCTTCGATTGAGCTGCATGATCAGCTCGTCTAAACTCGATGGCACAAAATGACTGACGCCCGCCATGGTGTCCCATTTTTTTATTTCATCGGCACTGCCGACCACTAAATTGATCGACGGAGCGTTAAGATTCTCGGGGATGGTGATTTGCTGCTTTAATTCGAGCCGCTCCGCACGAAAAGGACGCAATACGATAGTGATCTCCAAATTCTCGCCGGGGATCACTGGTTCTTTGCTGTAAAAGACCTGTTCAAGATTCGCTAATTTTTGACCTGGCAGAGCTTCGAAATCAAGCTCGATTTTGTGGATGGTCGGAACATCAAACTCATTGGCGAGCAGTGCTGCCAATGTCATGACAATATCGTAGGCCGCCTCTGGCATATCAGATCCAGAACCATCAAACAGTCCAGTGCCTCCGCCGGCGTAGAAATTATCCAAAATGACTTCGGGAAAATGTTCCAATTGGATGCGACCGGTCAAACGCAGCGCGTAATCTCCATTCCCTAACCGAGCACTTTCAAGCGCGTTGATTAAGGTGATCCAAAAATACACTGGAATGACGGATGCCAATGATCGATCATTGGCAATGTTGAAATGAAATTGTCTTTTGAGGCTCGCTGGCAAGCTGATGGTGACGGCCACTGGAATAAGCGAGGGCTGTTCGCCAAGGATAGCCATGATACCACTGGAACGATCCTGGCGAATGTTCCCGATGATTTTGGTCGCCATTCCCAGCTTGTTGGATGCGGCAAAGCTTGGCAAGGTCGTCAGGATTTTTGCTTGCGCCAACGGGAGGCTCACTGGCCCAGCGTTAAAGAATGGATGACCAAACGCCAATAATCGATCTTTGTCCCGAAACGTTACAGTGCCAATGGCGCTAATATCAAAATCGCCGCTGACCAAAACTGTTGCCACAGCGGATCCCGGGACAATTTCGGCATCTATTTGCGCGGAATTTGAGTCGGGTTGCCCTCCATTGAGGACGACATAGCCAGAAGCCGAGAGATAGTGATTAATTCGCTGCTGAAAAGCGGGGTTAAGGCCACGGATTAGCAATGGCATTTCGATCGGGGCAATTCCAGCTGGATCTGGTTCGATAAAGGGGCGGAGCAACTGCAAAATTTCAAAAGGATCGTTCGGTGGATTTGTAAGGAACCGCTGGAGGCGCAAATTTGCCGCTGCTGCGGCAATAGAAAGCTCCTGGGGCCGGATTTGCTCCTTGGAAAAAATTTCAAACATCTGCTCAATGGGCGTCACCCCGGCAATCGGTTCTTTCATGAAATTGCCGATGCGATAGGCCAGCGCGCCGATCAACTTGTTGTCAACGTAGATGGGGCTCCCGCTCATGCCGCTGACAATGCCAGTGTGCGCTGGCTTTTCACCAAGCAATTTAACGATAATCAAATCGCGCTGTGGACGGTAATTGTAGATGATATCAATGATCTCGACATCAAATTTCTCAATCTGATTACTTTCAAAAATCGTCATTCCAAATCCGCGCATCCCTGGTTTGACGTCCTTTAAGGACATCAAATCGGTTCCAGCAGCAAACAAACAGCCACAGGTTGCGCTGATAAGTATTCCAAACAACAAAGGTCGCATTCATCCATCCAATGAGCTAATCTGAGGTTGCCATCCAAAATAATTAATTTGAGTTTCAAAATTCCAATAACAGGCTGAAATGTCACGCCTGCATTTCCAGCAATGATATAGCCGAATTGAATTCCACATTTTTTATACTAAAGACTGGTGAATGTGATGCACCCGTTCATCTCATCTGCTTTTGTCGCTCCCGAATAAGATGATTAGCAATGGTCTAAGAACAGCAATCATTTTTTTGGTGCATCCTGAACTGAAAAATGCATTTCAATGGAATAGGATCGGCTCATCATGGCGATCCTCGCCTACGAGACTTCTATTTAGTGTTCGAGCGAAAAGTCATATTTTTGGGCTTTCTGGTTATTGCGAAGAGTTTTTTGTTGAAGCGATCTCATTGAATCACAGAAATCCAAAACATTGCCTCGCTCCGCTCGTAATGACAGTGTCATCCAAAATTTGTTGTTTTCGTTCAGGCACTATTTACTAGCCACTGCTCGATCCAGCTTCGCCTCTCAGCCAGGTATGGTACCTGAGAGGCATCAGCTCCAGTCTCACTCGACCTCAAGCCTTTTGATAGCATCGGTAATAGGGCATTCAATGATGCAAAGCGGGTTCTCTGAGAAACCAATGCATTCATTACAGGTCTGGGCATTGATCTGATAATAAGTTTTTCCTCCCGTAATCGCTCCTACCGGACAAACAGGTTTGCATCTTCCACAACCCGTACAGAGATCCTGGTCAATAAAGTAGGCCATTCGCGACTCCTCAAATACTGATTCTATAATCGAGTGGTTGCACGGCTGGCTGGTCATCCCCAGTGATTGGTGTTCATAATATAGCAATAATATTTCGATAAGTCAAGCGAATTAATTGCGAAATAGCGGGAAGGTAAGCATAAAAACAATAAGATTTTTTGCCATTCATTTCCAATATGAGGATCCAATGGCAGATAATTCGATCGAATCATAAGGGAGAACGAGCCGCAGAATAATCTCCAAAAAGTGCCCATGGATAAGCAAGCCGAATCACCGTGGAACTTCGCTTGTGTTTGAGAGCAACAGAAAGCAATTCTTGCATCGGGAGGATAGGCATGGATCGCGGTTTTCATTGGCAAGCGGGTGTCGTGCTCGGAATGGGGCTTATTGCGATCTCATTTGCATCAATTTTTATTAAGCTTTGTCCTGCGCCATCGCTGGTCATCGCAGCATATCGCCTTGGAATTGCTTCTGCAATATACATTATCTTTACTCGAATTCGCTATGGTCCCATTTGGTCGCGCTTCTCGACATCTCAGCGCCAATTAATGCTCATCTCAGGCATTTTTCTCACGCTCCATTTCGCCACCTGGATCACATCTTTAAAATTTACATCGGTGGCCAGTTCAGTGGTGCTGGTTCAAAGTGCTCCCGTGTTCGTTGCACTTGGCAGCATGATCTTTCTTCGGGAAAAACCGACCAAATTATTGTTATTCGGAATTGCCATCGCGTTTGCTGGCACAATTCTGATCAGCGCTCATGATTTCTCGATGGACCGAAAGTCATTTATTGGGAATTTATTGGCCATTGGTGGGGCAATTGGAGCGGCTGGCTATTTGCTGATTGGCAGAAAACTTCGGGCTGATATTTCGACCTTTCGCTATGTCACTGTTGTTTATTCCGTCGCTGCGCTATGCTTAATCCTTATTGCAATTGTAAGCGGCGCTCGATTCACTGGATATGAGACAAATACCTATTGGTTATTCATCGCTATTGCGCTCATTCCGCAAGTGATTGGTCATACCACGGTCAATTGGGCATTGAAATATTTTAGCGCGACAGCGGTGGCGGTCATTATCCTGGGCGAGCCCATTGGTGCATCCATTTTGGCGCTTCTTATTCTCAAAGAATCTGTCAGTCTGATGAAAATCATCGGCGGATTGGTCATCCTAACCGGCGTCATTGTCGCTTTGTTTGCAGAAGGGCAGCAACAATGAGAGGCATTACCAACGACCGAGAACCGCGAAACTCTCCGGCTACCCACCGATTGATGACATTGATATTTTTTAAGAGCAGTTGTGGATAATTGGAACTCGGAGCGGGACGCCTTCGCATTTCAAGCGATGATTCGCCCAACGAGAATAAGGTAGATCTCAAGTAGAACAACCGCTGCTGTGTAAAAATTTGATCAATGCGCCACAAATTCTCGATCGCACCTTCAGCGCTAATTGGTCCATTCACCAGATTACTTCACGCCTCGAAAAATCTTATAGATTTTTCCTTGAGAAAGGAATTGAAACTCGCGATAATGCGACAGGCCATAAAAACTCTGTGGCTCCATCATTTGTACCAGTTGAACTCCACGATGGTGGTTGGTTGGAATCACAATATCTCCGCGGGAAAAGCGTTTCTCGGTCTGCACATATCTTCCCGCTGGAATCACGGTGTTGCGACCCTCAAATCGCAAGGTATCTGTACCCGATATTTCAAATTGTTCCACTTGACATAATGTGTCGGCATTCAACACACGAAAGGGCATTTTCTGATTTTTTAGCACAGAAAAGATGATTGAGTCGGGTTGCTCGACGAGATAAGCGGGTGGCCGCAAAACGAACAAGATCGGTTCTGGATGGGGGCGATAGTCGGACAAGATAACCGTTGTATCACGCTGGTCGCAACAGCGCAGGATATTCATTGCGAGCGGCCGCGAGTACTTTTCTGTGTAATTGGCCTGAATGATCACTGTATCTGGAACATGCTGCAGATATTGTTGTCGATACTGGCGTACGATGGCGATGATGAGATCCGTTTTTTCCTGACAAATATTTAAGAATGACTGTATCAGCGCCAGTTGATTCTTCGCACGCTCCCAGATGCGATCAGTTTTCGAGAATCCCCCCAATCCTTCCAAAATAAACGACAGTGTGTTGTGAATGCCGAAGCTATTTCGCCCATCATCGATATCGGTCGTGCTATGCCTGGCTGGTTGATCTGGCGTCGCTCCGGTGATGAGATACCGGCCCGCTTTCACTCCTTTGATCATTGTGCTGTCCAAAGTTGGTTCCAAAATTTCGGTCACAGCGAACCGTTTTAGCGCCAGAGGAATTGCCGGGTTGGAGAGACAATCCAATTGCTCCCCCAGATCTTTCACTAGCCCCAATTCCAGCCAGCCAGTTGGACCATATTCATGGATATCCAGGGTGACCTCTGGCTGGTATCGCTTAAAAAGCTGATGCAACAATCGGGTTTCTGGTTCAGTTAATAAAAGATGGTTCCGATTTAAATCGATTTGGTTGCCATTGCGGCGCTGGTGCACTTCGTTGCCATCGGGATTTACCATTGGCACCATGATGAGATTCAAGTTCCGATACGGTGCCTGTTTGGCTTTAAGATTCAACTCATAAATGAGCATCAGCAGCGCTTCTTTTCCAGACGGCTCATTGCCATGCTGTTGAGCAAAAAGCATCATCGTAGCACGATCGGCACGCCATAGATTTCGTTTAGGCGAATAGACCACGGGGATCTCTTTACCATTAGTAGATTTCCCTGCGATTTCTAATTCAAGATATTTCGAGTTGGCGGTCACTTGTTTGAGAAATCGCATCATCTCAGCATGGCTAGTGCCTTTGGGGGGTGTTTGCAAGGCTAATGGCAACTGGATCTGAGCATAGATGAGAGATGGAAATGTCAAGATAAACATCAGCCACTGTTTCATAGGAAGCCTCATTGAATTCGATTCAAACAAATATTTCCAGTTGATAATGCTACAAGTGAAAATATCAGAATGAAAATTCCATCATGCAGCAGATTTTGCCTGATGCCAACAAAATTGAGGACGGATTGTCGATCAAACCGCTTCAAGCGCCTGTTGCAGGTCGTTAATCAGCAACTCGGCTGACTCGATGCCGACAGAGAGCCGAACTAAGCTTTCACTTAATCCAGCGGTTTTGCGCTGTTCTGGATTCAGCGCTGCATGGGTATTAGTGATAGGCTGATTCGCGAGGCTGGTGATCCCGCCCAAACTGGTCGCTAATTTGATAAATTTTAGCGCATCCATAAATTTTTTGGTTCCATCAAAGTCGGCATCTACTTCAAAACTGAGCATCCCGCCGAAGCCGCGCATTTGGCGTCTGGCAACCGCATAGTCGGGGTGGGAGGGAAGCCCAGGATAATTCACGCGCCGGATTTTTGGGTGGGATTCCAGGAATTGGGCGATTTGCATGGCATTGTCGTTCTGTTTGAGCACCCGAAGCTCCAATGTTCCCAAGCCGCGCTGGGCTAAAAAGGCAGTCATCGGGTCCATCACCCCGCCCAGGATCTTGCGATATTCCCAGATTGCTGCGGCATGTTCTCGATTACAACAAACGAATCCCGCGGTAATATCATGATGCCCGCCGATATATTTGGTCGCACTATGAATCACGATATCAACGCCAAAGTCCTTGGGGTGCTGATTGATGGGCGAGGCAAAAGTTGAATCCAATAAAACAATGGCGCCCTTTTTGTGGGCGGCGCGTGTGAGCGATTCTATATCAACTACTCGCAACAGTGGATTCGTAGGCGTTTCCAAATAAAGCATGGTCAGACCAGCTTCAATTTCATTGAAAAGCTGTTCGGTATTGTTGTAATTAACGCCGACGGTTTTAATGCCAAGTCTTCTCATGTAATCGTAAAGAAATTGAAAGGTAGCGCCATAGAGTTCATTGATGCCGACAATTCGGCTATCGGATCGCGTGAAAGCGAGAATTGAAGTCGTAATTGCTGCCATACCAGAGCTAAATGCGAGTGCTTCCTCATACCCTTCCATTTCCGCCATGGCAGCTTCCACCGCCCGAACGGTTGGATTGTCCCAACGGGAATAGATATAGCCAGTACGATGCTGCACCACATCAATAAGCTGATCTGAATTCTCAAATTTAAATGTCGCGCTGAAATGGACGGGGGGAACGACGGGTTTGCCTTTCATGATTTGCTACTCCTAAAGTAAGTCGAATGATGATCCAGATGACTAACGCCTTGCTTGTAAGGTCATTCGCTTCGATTCCAATAGCGTGATGGTGAAGCGAACTGACATCGAAAGCTTCATAAGTTCTTAAACGAAAATCGCATTATTTGAGCTCACCCCAGTCCTCCCACAAAAGGAGAGGGGCAAGAAGTTATTTTTAAGTACAGTGCTCGTAGGGCAAGAAATGGAGTTTGCTTCTAATTTTATTTTTTTTCGATTAGGCCCTATTTGATTCCAATTGCAAAACATCAATAGGATACTGAAACGTCATGTCTTGGGATCGATGCATTTCTATTTTGATTTGCCTCAGACTGGATTTTTAAAAAGATTCCAGCATTCGCAAGAATACCTGGTTTCATGGACTTCAAATTGAAATCATCCTTTGCCATTTAGAAAAGATTTCAGCAGCGTCCTTCTAAAGCATGCTATTGTATATTATCTGAACGAAGTAGCCACGATATTCGTTACCTATTGGGCTGGAAGGCGCTGCGTCGTGGTCGTAGAAGATCGGTACTACCTCATAAGAACGATTTTTCGGGTCAGGTGAATGTTACCAGCGGACATCCTCACGAAATAAATTCCGCTGGCGACGGGACGATTTTGTGAATCGTCGCCGAACCAAATCATCTTATGGTCACCGGCCAAAAATCTTCCTTGCGCCAAAGTTTTAACTTTGTGACCCAGCACATCGTAGATCTCCAAGGTCAAGTCGCTTGTCTGAGGAACTTGAAAACCAATGATCGTGCTATTATTAAATGGATTTGGATAATTTTGCAGCAAATGAAATTCGTTTGGTGGCCGCATAGCTGGGGTTGGCAAAATTGTTGTTGTTGTACCGCTCAGCCAGTTAAGGATGCTGGCTAATAAATTGATTCGAATCTTTTCGCTTTCAATTGCTTCCCATCCAAATGCAAACATCACCGCGCGATAGGAATTTTCGGCCACGGCAACGGCAGCCGCTCCACTGGATTTCAGATTTCCTTTGCCAGATGCGGTATTCCTATCATAAAACAAAATTGGCTCAGCAGGGGCACTGACATCAATTTCACCTCGCAGGCTCTGATAATTATCACCATATTGTGCCAACCAGAAATCGATATTGCCCAGCACAGCATTGGTCGCATTCGTCTGCAAGTGACTGAGTCGCGTGTCAAAGCTGACGTAGCGGCTATGAAGAAACTGGGACATGATTAAGCTATCTCGGACCGAAAACGGAAATAGCGCTCCATTGATAAATAAACAACCACCCCGGGTTAAGTACTGCTCCAACGGTTTGGTGCCAAAAATGGCTAAGCTGTTCCGTGATTCCATTCCAGTATACCAGACAACTCGTTCATACCGCTGAAGCGTATCTTCAAATACCATTCCTTGCTGTTCCGTGTTCCAATGATAATAGGGTATACCCAGCGTACTAAAAGCAGTTTTATAATATGTGCTAAAATCAAAGCGGCCATCATCTTCCACAACCAGGATTTTGCTTTGGCCGAGGGCGAGATTGAACTGCGCGATGGTTCGATAGAACCCATGTCCCTCGTGAATTGATAGCAACAGAGGTATAATCTTTGGCTTCGCATTCGGTTGGGCGTGAAGGGTGAACTTGTCGTTGAAATTTTTTCCAGTCTTGCCCATGGGAATATCCGAAAACGCTGCGATACTGTCGATGACGGCGATGCTGGGATCGTCGCATCGAAGCGCGGCCCAGATTCCAGTGGCCGGCCGCAATCCAGAATTTCGCAGCTCTAAGGTCAGATCAAATAGCTCCCCAGGATCGATTTTATCATCACCGTTGCCCGATATCACCGTGTATTCCTGTCGCTCAAACGATAATTCAGGCATCATAACCCTGAGCTTGAAACGTTCGGCCCACTGATTGCCCATCTGATCAGAAATATAAAGGTGGAAGTCAAGTTGATGTCCTGATGGGCAATTGGGCGAAACTTGAAAAACAAATGGATTTAAATTGATCCCAGTGGTTTGCGATTCCATAGACCCAAAGGCCTGTTCGCCAATAACGATGCTAACATAAGAGTCATCGGATGCCAGCCGAGCGCTGACCTGGCGCGCAGTACTATCGCCATAATTTTTGACCGTTAAAATTAGCTTAATGCTTTCTCCTGCATCAATGAAGCCATTCGAGTTCCCAAGATCATCAACAAATTGAGCGGATAAAAATTTGACCAATGGTCCCTGGTGGATTGTCTCCGCAGAACCAGCTAAGTGCATCGCAGCAGCCACGCCCATTTGCACCACTTCCTTCATGTAATGAAAATCCATATTTGCCGTGATATCGCTGGTTCTATGCCAATGTGGGCTAAATTCTCCTTCCTGCACGAAAAAGGCGCGATAGTTGCGTAGCTGAAAAGAACGATGATCGCTTCCGCCGCTGTTACCCGGAATGGAGGGCTGCAAAGCTGTATAAAGCTTGGCAATTTGAGCAGTCAGCTCGGCTAACGGCATCGTAGCGGCATCCGCATACAGCGTCACATTGTACCTCGGAGAGACATTGGCGACCATATCGAAATTCATATACAGGCCAATTGGCTCATTATTCGCGCGAGCGCGATGCGCATAGGCATCGCTGCCGACCAATCCGATCTCCTCAGCATCCCAGGCAGCAAATTTGACCGTCGCCGCAAACTGACATTGTGCCATCACGCGAGCTGCTTCCAGGGCAGCGACCGTCCCTGAGGCATTATCATCTGCGCCCGGAGCAAATAGGTACGGGTTCGTCCCCGCTCCATTTACGATCGAATCGTAATGCCCTCCCAACATGATCACACTATCTGGATAAATCAGTCCGAGTTTGGTCGCAATCACATTCCGATGAGGACGTTGATTGATATAAAAAGTGTCGAATTTCACATCGGTGTATCCGTAGCTGGTGAAGCGGTCATAAATCCATTGTCCGGCTGAGATGATCGAATCGGAATAGGTGTATCTCGTTTTGAAATCTTGCAACCGTTGCACTTTTGCCGCCAGCGATTCCGCACTCACACTTGCGATGATCTTGGTGATGAAAGTATCGGGTTGCGTGGGAATTGGAACGTTAGCTGTCGAATATTTGGGCAGCGGCTTGATTGTTCTGGATAGTTTTTCCAACTCAAAACCTGCTGCAGCAAGTTGCGGAATTTCGCTGCTTTCAATTTTAATTATTGCCCTGGTATCATCAATGGTGGTAACGGATCTGCTTTTGAGTCGGGCCATCTTTTCGTATTCCGCTCGAACCGGGGCTATGATGTAATAATCCCCACTCCATCCCTGAGAATCGACGATCTGATAATTTACACTCGAAACATTCAGTTGCAGAAGTTCCCCAGCATCGATCTCGCCAATCAGATAGTCATCATCGTAATGGTAAGGCTTCAAATGAGGGATCTGAGCGAGCATTTCAAAATTAGGGTCCGTTATCAGAATCAGAATTGACCTTGCAGTTTGAGAGAATGAATTGAAAAAGCTTGCGAAAAATAAAAGAATTGCAATCCCGATTCTCATTGAGTTTTTTAACATTATGCCTCCGATTGGGTTATTGATGCAAAATTCAAAAAATAATCTTTCATGCCATGCCGTCCGCCAAACGATGGGGGACTTTTAACGATTTACCCCTTGAAGAAGAGCCAGGGGAATGTCAAATTATTAGCGATAATTTCCATTCTTAACGATAAATGTATTAAGTGAGTGATGCCTATGGCCACCGGGCGGCCAGGCAGTTCGATTTTAAATTGACTGGACAAGCAGCTTTGAAAGCGATCCCAGCATTCGTAGGAAAGACATACCTTGATCGACTTCCACATTTTGCAACACATGCATAAGAAGAAAAAAGAGCCTCTTGTAGCCTCTATGAGCTGTGACCAAATTTGATTGTCGCAGACAATTTGCTTCACCTATTCGTGAGAAGCCTTTTTGGAATTTCTATTATGGAGTTTTCATCTGGCACGTCATTTCACATAATGGATCAAATAGCTTTTGCTGAGCAAGGCAGTTTGTGGAAGGAATTTTTTTTCGGGACGAATAAATTTCGATTGCCGGAGAATTTTATCAAATTTATTCTTCCATTCATTGTCACGAATTCCTTCCAGAATATACAAATCCCCCTTGGACTTGAGCACGCGATACATTTCATCCAAAGATCTGACCTTTTGTGGGAATTTCTGAAGCGCGTTGGTACAGATAATCAGATCAAAATATTCGCTGGCAAAAGGTAGATTATCGGCCGGACAACAATGGAATTTCAAATTCGGATAGCGGTTTCTGGCCTGGTTTTTTCGAATTCGGCCCGGTCGAATATCGATCCCATGCAGCTCACAGGTATCCATAAATGATGCCAATTTGAACAGCAATCTTCCATTCCCACATCCAACATCTAAAATTTTGATGTTCTCCCGAAGCCTGAGCTCGGGAAGGATCGAAAGTGCGTCAGGTTTTATCCATCGATGAATGTAATTTTTAGTTAGCAATTTGGCGATCCGCTGATAATTGGAATCATAATCCCGTTGTGCGTTCATGTTGTCCTCGCTAAAGAATATCAGTGATCGAGTGTTAATTTCGCGCTGAAGATAAACCTTTTTGATCAGAAAATCAAGTAATAATTCTGTTGCAAATTAATCTTCGAGGGATCATTCTCATTCGTGATATCAACAATCCTCTTTTTTAATCACATTCCTGAATGTGCGCCAATAACCCCTGGCAATGGTATCCCGATTCAATCCGAATGTCGATGGCATCAGAAAGAAATGAATTCGACTTTGCCATTCCTACCAGTCCAGAAATTTTTTCAGAACCATCATCATTGAATATTATTGCTGCCGATGATGGCTTGGTGCCAGAAGGAACGGAACCGTTGCAATTCCAAAATTCCAATTATGGGCTGAGATATCATGCCATCTGCCATTTGGCGGACGGAATGATAACGATTCTTTTGATTCTAATTTTTGCGATAGAACGATTTAGGACCTGTGCCAAAAATAGAAATTTGAAGGACACCGATCCGTATGCTCGCTTCTGAATGGGAATCTTCGAGTAAACTAAAAAGTATGTCCACTGAAAATGGAATAATCGCCCGCGGATGCAATCCCCCTCGCTTGATTTTCGACATGTAGGCCCGCGGAAGAAGAAGATTTAACAATTGAACCAGGGCCAAGCCGATTCAAAATCAGGTGTGAAAAGGATTATTTTCATCGATACTCTAACTTCAGTTCCGAGTCGGCTGCGATTGTTACTGGTTTATCAAATTGAATTTCACGATAATTTTGATTTATTATCGATTTAAATCCCAATGATTCTCCATTTAGCCTGACGGATCGAATCTCGCGGTTCGGCTCGGCGGAGAAAGCAAATTTGCTCAGGCGCAAGGTTCCAAACAATACCTTTACCGAAAGGCCAGTGGGGGTCATGTGAAAGGTGCCCCATCCAGTTCCGCAAGACCAGAATACCTGAAAATTCTGCTGCTGAATAACTGGAGCAAAGCGGATCACCTGATTCACCCCATCGTAGTGAAAGCCAGATAGCGCTAACAACACCCCCCAGGACGCCAATGCGCGGGCATAATGATGTCCGCACTCAAATTCATCCCAGGGATTGCGGCGCAGGCCATCATGCCGATCCCGCACCGCCTTGACCAAAGATAGGCCTTCATCAATCAGCCCGGCGTAAATGAGGCTGGCAGCCACCTGGTATTCTATCCCGGTCCAGACCTCATCCGAATAAACAAAAGGCAGCGATGGTCGTTCGCCTTCGGGCCAGGTGCACAGCAGCAGACCGGCTTCGTCGTTCAGCGCATAGACTCGCTGCACGTTCGAAAAACTGGCCAAATTTGTCTTGAAATTATACCGAAAAATGGACTGGAGCGCCTGCTTTACATGGCTTGGATCCATGATATAGCCCAGGCCAGTAATGAACGCACTGAATTGACCCAATAATTGATCGGATAGGCAGCCCTTGCCGTATTGATATTTGGGGATATTGCTAGTATCCAACGCGCGTTGTTTTCCAGCAGGAGAGACTTTGCCGGGACAATTTTGCCCCGTGCACGTCTCGTTGACTGGCATGCGCAAATGGGCTGGCACTTGAATCCCTTCAGCGACCTGAACCTGCTGCACATAATATTTTCCATTCCACAACAGCTTATCATAGCGATTTTTGCCGCGCTCATAGATTTTCTGATAGGTTTTTGCGGCACGATCGTCCCCCATGCAGCGTGCCATTTCCGTTGCCGCCTTAAGTGCAGCCAGATAAAGCGATCCTGTCATGGTGTTCGGGCCGTAGAATTCAATATCATAGGTATTATGCTGTTCGCCTTCCATGACGCCGTCCCTATCTTGATCCCAAGGCACAGGAAGGTTTTCCTTTTGCCATTGCAAGACCTCCGAGACGTTGCCAGTTCCTCTCCAAGCAAATTCCAGAGCCAGCTTGATTTTGGGCCACAGACGTGCCAGCCAGGTATTATCGCCACACAGTTTCCATTCACGATATGCCCGAACAATCGCGCCCATTTGTCCGTCGGCGCATGGTTTGTATTTCCATCGATAATCGCCCAAGGGAACCAAAGATCGAAATGGCATGTAACCATTGTCAAACATATTGTGCAAAAAGTCGGTTTCACGAGCTGAGCGTTCCAAAGATGGAAATAGAAAAGCGACGGTCTGAGCATAATTCCATACATGAGTGCAATTCATCCAGCAGCATCCGCCATCATCGGAAATGCCTTCAAAACCAAAAAATTGTCCATCATTGATTCTCATCACCGTATTGGTTTTCAGGATGGATAGCTGCGAGGACACCGCGTCAATGACGAAATTTGGAAGGGTGCTGCCAATCAATGCATCATGGAATCGGCGCGATAGGTCCTCGAGATAATCTAAATGCTCCGCAACGTAGTGAGCGACGGAAACAGCATCGCTGAATTTCGTAGCGTAGTAGTTGGTCATTTTCTTATGACGGACCTCTGCTTCACTGTTCCAATAATTTTCTCTGTTCGGAAAATGCCAGGTGAGATAAAATGGTATGGTCCGTTGCTCTTTCGGTGCCAATTGCAGATGGACATTGAGTGAAGCGACATCCGTGTTGTTTTCTGGGGAGATGACCTTATCTCGGCAATCAGCGATCAGGCCATCGTCGGAAAAATCATCCCAGAAAATATGGGCATTATCCCACCAACCGCCGCGATACCAGCAGGTTGTTACATTGAGGTCTGTCGCATTGGTCATGATTGCCATCGTGCCAAATCGAATATCATCGGCAGTCAGATAGCTCGAACTGAATTTCACGCCGCTCAATTTCCCGTTGCTGACAAATTCATTTATCCCGCTATGAACCGATTTGGGATCAAAATCTTTGCCATCCGTGCCAATCGGATTCTGCATGCTGAAGCACAGCGAAACATCGACTGGGACCTCTAAGGGATTCGAGATTGTCCAGTTAAAAATTGCGACCGGAATCCCGCTGTTATCTGGATCTAAGGGAATAAAAGGATTGTAAGCTTCCAAATTGATATGGATGGGGACTTGTGGATCGATATATTTCAGCCAAGCAAAGGGATATTCCCCTCGGAATTCAACTTCATCAAAGCGAGGAAGGCCAGCCAAATTGTGACGGGGAATTCCCATCCAGCCAGTGTACGGTGGAAAGAGCTTTCGTTCTAAGATTTTGGCGATCGCATTTTGATCTTTGGGACGTATCCAAACGCTGAAAAAGGTCAGATTGAGCTGTTTTCCCTTCCCAGGACGATTAAAAATCTCCCAGTCTCGTATTTCGCCGCGGCCTCCCAGAGTAATATTCCCAGTTCCGATTCCACCGATAGGAAAGGCGATTTCCTTCAGATGATCACCCTGCAAAGTTTTGAGAGGAGAAAAATCGTATAGCATTCTCCTCTGGTAAGGTTGTGCAGCAAAGGCCAATAGCGACGAGCCAATAATTATCATTGCGGCAAATAGTGGTTTTAGCGGCATGTGTGCGCCTCCAAACTATATCTCCTTTAACGGACAGAGGATTAGAAATTTTTTCCATAATGCCAATAAATATGGAAGAATGTGCGGCAAATCACTTTCTCTTTTGCTTAAAAATAATAATATCTTTTCAGAAATCCAACAAATTTTTTTGCAGACCTTGGTGAAGGATGTGAAATATCTCGTTAGTGAAACAGCAATTGTCAGGCAATTTTCAATGTGTTTTTTTCATTGGGGTGGCACAAGTATATTCTTGTTAGCATTTTTTCTGATGATGTGCCCGTCTTTTGATTGGATATGAGGTTAGTAGCAGGAAACGCTTTTAATGATATAAAAGCTTGCCAAGGAGGTAAAAGATGATGCCCAGGAACTTCGCAATGATCTTAATGATGTCTATGTCTATTCTGTTTTTTAATCAAGCGATATTTTCTCAGAACAGCGTGGGGCACAATGCTGAGGCGCGACAGATAGATAGAACACGACTCGCCTTTTTTGAAAAGCTTTCGAAAGATTATTATGGCGTCGAAGATTTCGCTCCCGAGTTGGAATTGGTGAACCGTTTTGCTCGGATAGATCTCCGCACGCCTCACGCGAATTTAATTATTCCCAGCATTGGAGCAATCGCTGAGCTGAAATATCAAATTTCTGGTCAGCTCAACTCGCCAGAAGACGAAGTTTTGGTCAGTCGTGCGTTAGTTCGCTTCGGAGGCTCGCCGACCAAAATTGATAAAGTATCGGAAAACAACGCCTGGCATCCAAGCAATACGCTATTCGCACTGGTGGTTTTGGCAAGTTTTTTGTCCATAAGTTTTAGCATCGCTACCTACATTCGATATCGTCAAAAATTAAGAGCAATTGCGCTGGTTGGGCTTTCAGGTGGTGAGTCTCTCGCAATTGAAAATCAGCAGTTGATAGACTATCAACTGGATCAACAAGCTCAGCCATCTGTTGCTGTGAATCTGGCGGTCCTACAAGGAGCAAATTAGTCCTAATAATATTCCATATTGATTAAAGAGCTTTTCAATAAAACGGCAAAGGTCATCGTTGTTCTAAAATTAGCGCTCATTAAATAAATAAGATCCGTTGTCATTTCTGCTTTTGTAAAAACCTGGCGCGTGGGTAGCTGCCAGGTTTTTTATTTTTTTGTCTCCCTCGGAACTTTTTAAGTACAGAAAAGTTGAACGGGAGTGATAAGCTGAGTAGGCATACGCTATCATTATTAAAATTAAAATTTAAGTGATGTGAAGTTTGAGATTTTATGTACCTTAATCTTAAAATATCAATCATCAGAGAATCGATTTAATGGCAAATTGGTTGCGTAATTAACTGGGAGAGATGTAGAATGAATCGCATTGCTACTGTGATCCTCATTTTGGGAGTTGGTTTATTTCTGGTTTCAAATTGCGGTCCCAAGAAGACCAAAGAACAGCTCTATGCGGAGGCATTTCAACTGGAACGGCAGGAGAAATTCAAAGAGGCCATCGAGATCTATGAGCAGCTCATCAAAGCCTACCCCAAAGCAAATTTTGCTGATTCGCTCCTGTTTAAAGTAGGACAAATGTATTCGAACAACCTGATGGACTTCGAGCACGCTGTAGAAGCACATAAACAACTCCTGAAAAAATACCCCGACAGCAAATTTGCCGCTCAATCTCTATTCATGATTGGCTATCACTACGCCAATAGCATCAGCGATACTGCAGAAGCCAGAAAATATTATGAAAAATTTCTTGAACAATATCCCCAGCATGAATTGGCCAGCTCGGTGAAATGGGAACTGGAATATCTTGGCAAAGATATCAACGAGATCGATTTTCTGAAAGGCGCGATCGATCAATCGGTCGCTGATTCAAGCACCACAAATCCAACCACGGCGCGGTAATCATTGCACTTCATGAATGGCGAAATGACTCACGCAAAATGCTCTGTTTCTTATCCATGATTTTTAAAAAGCCGATGCGTTAATTAATATGGGCGACTGTTTTAATTAATTATCGGCTTTTTCTTTGTACAATCATCGATACAACTTTTTCTTTTTTTCAAAGGATGATTTCAATAAGAATCGTTGGCTATTATTATCAAAAATCAATAGCATTACGGCAGAACATAATGCTTTAATTTGCAACGAACAGTTAAGATGCTGTGGTTTTCAATCCATTTTGTTTTGACTTGGGCGAGAGAAATTTCTCTCGAAATGATTTCTGGTGCAACAATCAGCATCAGAAGAAGCATTTTCATTTCATCCGCCAAATGTCGGGCGCAAGAAAATTTAGCCCGTTTATGGAATTTTAAACCGGGACCTAGATAGTGTCTGAACGAAAACCGCATCATTTGACCTCATCCCTGGCCTCTGCTAACAGCAAAGGGAGAAAGATCGTTCCCCTTCTCATTCCAGGAGAAGGCGTGAGGGGATAAGGTCTGAAATGGCAACGTTTGATAGAATTGTTTTCAGTTGCTGATTATGGTGTTCTCGTTCAAGCACTCAATAGCAATAGCGAGGAAATTGATAATTTGAAATTCTCGAACCGCAAAGCTATTAGGTTCGAGCAGCAAGCTTAAAACTTTTCAATCAGCGATCAAGTCTATCAAGGTAAATCGTTGAGGATGATATGCCGACTCGTCATCTATTTTTCATTTTATTGATTGGGTTGCTTCTGATCTCGTTGACGGAGTCTGGGATAGCACAAGATACCACAGCGACTGTCCCTGCCTCGTCGATAAAAATCTCAGCCGAGCTGGATAAGAAGGAGGTCCCGCTGAATCGTCAAGTGGTTTGTTTGGTGACCATTGAATGGACTGGGGATCTGAAGCGGTATCAAATTAGTGATATTGAGAATCCTGTTGTTGAGAATTTTGAAATTGTCAGGACGGCTGCTGGGGATCGGCGCTGGAGCGAAAACGGGAAGGTTAAGGCCGCCCGAACATACGAATTCGTTCTGCAGCCCAAATCGTTGGGCATGGGGTATATCGAGAATCTTATGGTCAAATATATTGACAATGAGACTGGCGCGGGAGAGCTGCTGGTCACTCCGCGGCTGAACGCTAAAATCATCGATCCAATTCCTGAGCCAGGTTCTCATGGTTGGCTCATCAAATGGGTGGTATTGGCCGGTATTGTTGTTTTATCGGGGATTGGATTGTTGCTTTGGCAGAGAAAAAAACAGCAGCGAGCTCGGCAAGCCGCTCAATCAGTTAAAGTTGTTCCCTTAGAAGAGCAATTTCTTCAGCAGCTTCGCGAGACAGTTAATTTGAATTCCTCAGAACTTAACATCAATGAAGCCTTTTGGGCTTTATCGAAAATTGCGCGAAAATATTTATCGCAGAAGTACCAATTGCCGGCATTGGAATCGACAACGGAAAACATCATTGCGGAGCTCAACCGAATGGGTCTTGAAACGACGCTTATCAATCATTTTCAAGAGATTCTGACCGTGAGCGATCTGGCCAAATTTGCTGGTCATGTGACCAACCGCAGTGAATTGGATCGAACTTATACGCTATTTGAGGCGATTTTGGAGCGCAATTTGGGCGCGGCGAATCAAAAAGCCAAAGACGAGGAAAAATAAGCAGAGGCTTTTATGCTTTGAAACACTGAAGATGAGGCTGTCCCATACCAATTTCAATGGGTGAAAATAGTTTGGTGGAGCGAGAGCTTTCGAGAATAAAACGTTCCAGAAATGAGAAATTCAATGCATATATTGATTAATAATTCGAGGAGGTACGATGAACGTTGACATTCAAAAGTTGAATGAACGGATCAAAAAAGAAAGTGAATTTGTGGACAAGATCATGACGGAAGTGGGCCGGGTCATCGTCGGCCAGAAATATATGATCGAGCGACTGCTGATTGGACTTTTGTGTAATGGCCATATCCATCTTGAGGGTGTCCCAGGATTGGCTAAGACGTTGGCGGTCAAAACGCTCTCTAATACAATTCAGACCAAATTTCAGCGAATCCAATTCACGCCGGACTTATTGCCGGCAGATTTGATTGGAACGCTTATCTATGATCAGAGCAACGGAAAATTCACTACCAAGAAGGGCCCAATTTTCGCCAATTTAATTCTTGCTGATGAAATTAACCGATCCCCAGCCAAGGTACAATCCGCCCTATTGGAAGCGATGCAAGAACGGCAGGTAACCATCGGTGAGACCACTTTTCCGCTGGATGATCCATTTTTGGTGTTAGCCACTCAAAACCCAATTGAGCAGGAAGGAACTTATCCGCTACCAGAGGCCCAGATTGATCGTTTTATGTTGAAAATCTCTATTGGCTATCCCAATAAAGAAGAAGAACTCGAGATCATGCGACGCATGACGCAGCGCCGAATTCCTCGAGCCAATCCAGTCGTTTCTCCTGAAGAAATCATTCGCGCTCGGGAGGTCGTCCATGATATTTATATCGATGAAAAAATCGAGCGCTATATCATCGACATTGTTTTCGCCACCCGAAATCCGAAAGAATATGGATTGGACGAACTGACTGATCTCATCCAATACGGCGCATCACCACGTGCGTCCATTTATTTGTCCATGGCTGCCAAAGCGCATGCTTTTTTGCGACATCGCGGCTATGTCACTCCCGAGGATGTTCGGTCGATTGGGATGGATGTGCTTCGGCATCGGATTATCGTGACCTATGAGGCAGAAGCCGAAGAAGTCACAGCTGAGGATGTGGTCAGAAAGATCATCAATAAGATTGAGGTGCCATGAGATTAGAGGTCTGGCTGCCAGCGAAAATCAGTATCGGTTCGGCTAAAATTTTTTGGCTCTCATGCCGTGAATCAAACTTTGGCCGCCACGTTCATTTTTTTAAAATCCATGAACGAAATGGCGGCCAAATCGAAAATGTGAGGATGATGAAGCACTGAGAAGATGAAGAGGATATGATTCCGAAGGAAATATTAAAAAAAGTGAAGCGGATTGAGATCACCACGCGCGGAATGGTGAACGATGTTTTTTCTGGAGAATATCATTCGGTGTTCAAGGGTCGGGGAATGGAATTTTCGGAGGTCCGCGAATACCAGATTGGTGATGATATCCGCACCATTGACTGGAACGTCACAGCTCGTATGGGGCATCCATTTGTGAAAATTTTTGAAGAAGAGCGTGAGCTTACGGTTATGCTATTGGTGGATGTCAGTTCCTCAGGCAATTTTGGCACCTACGAGCGGATGAAAGGGGAGATCGCGATCGAGATCTGTGCGCTGCTGGCGTTTTCGGCGATCAAAAATAACGATAAGGTGGGTTTGATCATCTTTACCGATAAGATCGAGAAGTTTATTCCACCGAAAAAGGGGAAGACCCATGTGCTTCGGGTGCTGCGAGAGTTGCTTTATCACAAGCCCCAGGGGACTCAAACCGATATTGCCCGTGCTTTAGAGTATTTAAATCGGGTTACACGCCGGCGAGCTGTTGTGTTTTTAGTGTCCGACTTTCTCAGCAGTGGCTATGAAAAGGCGCTGCAGATCGCCAATCGCCGGCACGATATGGTAGCCATCACCATTACCGATCCGCGTGAGCTGCAGCTTCCAGATGTGGGTTTCATTGAGTTAGAAGATGCAGAAACTGGGGAGATTGTGGTATTAGATACTTCTTATGCCCAGGTTCGAAATCTGTACGCCAAGCAAACGGCTCAGGATGTATGGCAGAGGAACAAATTGTTTAAATCTATTCAGGTGGATCATATTGATATCCAAACCGATAAGCCTTATATTGAGCCTTTGATTAAATTCTTCAGGGAAAGAGCTAAAAGATTTCATTAAGAGACTATGTCATTCAGCTTCGCATTGCTGCTATTCGTCTATTTATATCATGTTTTGGTTGAGGCTATTTTTGTCACAAAATTTTGGTCGAGTGATCGGCTGAGCGAACGATCTTCCGTCTCGATCGATTTTGACACATATTGAAAGGGATTGGGATTCGCCCTGATTGTTACAGTGCATTTTGTCAGAAAAATCAACTTGGAGGGAAAAAAAGAATGAGAAATGGGATGATCTTGGTCATTGTGCTGGGCATGATTTTGTTGGGCAGTTGCTCCCGTTCCTTTGAACCCAACATGACCAAGGAGCAGGCTCGGAACTATGCCAATGAACTCTATAATCGTCAGCTATTTAAGCAATCGGCAGCGGAATACGAACGCTACCTGAACAGTTATAAGTTAGATGATACGGAGCAGGCCAATATCAGCTACACCATTGGCGATATCTATTTTGAGCGGCTGAAGGACTATGAAAATGCGTTGACCTATTATATTCGTGTCAAATATTTTCATCCGACAGAGGATTTGCGGCGTCAGGTGGATCAAAAGATCGTTGCCTGTTTGGAGCGCTTGGAACGGAGCGAGGATGCCGCCCAAACGCTGAAAGAAACAACCAGTCTGGATGCGCAGGCTGTTCCCACTAAACGTCCTGGTGCAGTTGTAGCGCGGATCGGCTCTCGCGAGATCACTCAAGGGGATATCGATTTTGAATTAAATCAATTGCCCCCCTCAATTCGGTCGCAATACAATACCAAAGACAAAAAGCTGGAATTTTTGAACCAGTATATTTTGACCGAGCTGCTCTACAAGTCGGCTCAAAATATGGGGCTGGATAAGGAACCTGATGTGATCGAGGCAGCGTTCCAGGCGAAAAAAAGCATTATGGTGCAAAAATATCTGCAGGATCAGATTCGAAACGAGATTAAAATTGAGCCGGCGGATGTCGAATTATATTATCGAGCCAACAAAGATAAGTACACTGAGAAAGACAAAGATGGCAACGTCATTCGAGAAAAGCCATTTGAAGAAGTGCAGCAACAAGTGGCTCAAGATCTGTTCATCGAGCGGCAACAAGAAATCTACAAGCGCGTGGTGGAGCGCCTGATGCGAGCGGAAGGGGTGCAAATCTTTGAGGATGTTTTGAAATGAACTATTTTTCTAATCGGCGAACACTTTGATGCAGAAGCATGTGCGGCTGTCAGCGCCCCAGTTGATAAAATTATTTAGAGGAGCAATGAGTTTGAGGTTGATCTGGATGAATCGTAAAGCATATCGAATTATTGTCCTGATAGCGCTGTGGCTGGTGTGGGCCGCTGGGCTGGCAATCAGTTCCGGCAGAATCACCCTGGAGGCGCGAGTCGACAAAAATAGGATTAAAATCGGCGATTTGATTCATTATACGATTATCATAGCGCGCGATAATGACGTCACGGTTGAGCTACCAGAATTGGGTGCAAATTTGGGGCAGTTCGAGATCCGAGATTACAACGATCTGACGCCAGAGAAGCACGGAAGCGAAATCGTTCAGCGGCGAGAATATGTGATGTCCACTTTTGATGTGGGTGATTATGAAATTCCAGCTGTATCTGTTCGTTACCGGCTACCTGGGGATACGACATGGCAACAATTGGAGACCGAACAAATCAAGATCACCGTGGAAAGCCTCAAGCCCAGTGAAGCTGGGGATATTCGCGATATCAAGCCACCCCTGGTAATCGAACGTGATTGGACAGGATATATTCGTTATGGTATCGCTGCATTCATTGCAATTGTCATTGGCATACTCACTTACGTTGTTATCAAGAGAATTCGTGAGGGCAAAGGGCTCATTCCGCGTGCTGAAAAGCCTCCGCGCCCGCCCCATGAAGTTGCACTTGAAGCGTTGAATCAGCTATTGCAAGAACAATTGTTGCAGAAGGGCGAGGTCAAGCAGTTCTATATTCGGCTTTCTGAGATCATCCGGCGCTATATCGAGGGACGTTACTTCATCCCCGCTATTGAGATGACCAGCACCCAATTGATCGATACCATGGCAGATGCGGAGATTGAAATGGAGGTTGTGCAGTTGGTGGAGGATTTCCTGTTGAGTTGCGATCTGGTGAAATTTGCCAAATATATCCCGTCCGACGCTGAGCATCAGCAGGCAATCGAGCAGGCATTTGAGATTGTCAATCGCACCAAGATCGAAATCGAGGTGGAATCCGAAACCAGTGCGGCAACAGATGCACAAGCTGGTCAATTCGATCATTCTGGCGAATCATCTCAGCCAGCGGAATCTATGGCCGAGGAGGTGAAATAAACCATGATCCGATTTGCCAATCCAGAATTTTTGGTATTATTGGTCATTATCCCTATCATGGTATGGTGGTATTCGAAGAAGCACCGCAAAGTTGGTGGGACGCTCCGCTTTTCCAATTTAGGGGTGATTAAAAATATTAGCAAAACGCCGTCGCAGAAATATCGGCACCTCCTTTTCCTGTTACGGCTGATCGCCATTGCGCTGCTGATCGTCAGCTTCGCGCGACCACAGTCCAGTAGCAAAGAAGAGCAAATCATTACCGAAGGAATTGACATTATCTTGGCAATGGATGTCTCCAGCAGCATGCTTGCCGAGGATCTCGCACGACATCAAAATCGGCTGGATGTAGCGAAGGAGGTAGCTGAGCAGTTCATCAAGGAACGGACCAACGATCGGATTGGCATGGTTGTTTTTTCTGGGAAAAGTTATACCCAATGCCCATTGACTCTCGATTACGGCATCTTATTAAGCTTTTTAAAGGAAATCAAAATTGGTATGATTGAAGATGGTACGGCTATCGGTATGGCAATCGCCAATTGTGTCAATCGACTGCGGGCGAGCAAGGCGAAGAGCAAGGTGGTCATTCTTTTAACCGATGGCCGGAACAATCGCGGTGAGCTGGACCCGATCACCGCGGCTCAGATTGCGCGAGCGATGAATATTCGTATTTATACGATTGGTGCCGGGGGCAAAGGCGAGGCGCTCTATCCGATCGACGATCCATTCCTGGGAAAACGCTATGTCCCCATGAAAGTCGATATTGATGAAGAGGTGTTGACCAAGATCGCGAATCTCACTGGTGGCAAATATTTTCGGGCGACGGACAAAACCAGCCTGCAGAACATTTATCGCGAGATTGGTGAAATGGAAAAAACCAAGATCGAAGTTAAACAATTTACTCGCTACCAAGAGCTATTTATAAACCTGGCCGTGTTGGCATTGGGGATTTTGGTTGTCGAGATCGTTTTAACCAACACGCGTTTTCGAAAGATTCCCTGATATTCAAGAACATGTTTTTGTAACAATTATCGCAGCGAATGAACTTGACCCACTGAGACGGATGGAAGACTATGGTGCGGTTTGCTCATCAAATTTTTTTGCAGTTATTGTGGCTGATCCCATTGCTCGTGATATTTTATATCATGGCGTTCCGCTGGAAAAAGCAAGCATTGGCCCGATTTGGGAATTTAGAACTGATCAAAAAATTAATGCCATCGATCAGCCGGCAGCGACAGGTGGCTAAGGTGATCCTGATTATTTTTGCTGTCCTGTTCATGATCATCGCTTTGGCCCGGCCTCAGATTGGAACCAAGTTGGAAGAGGTCAAACGTGAGGGCGTTGACATTTTGGTCGCCATTGATGTGTCGCTGTCGATGAAGGCAGAAGATATCAAGCCGAATCGGCTTGAAAAGGCCAAACACATGGTATCCAATATTATCGATTTGCTCCAAGGAGATCGGATTGGCCTGATCGCTTTCGCCGGGGATGCGTTTGTGCAATGTCCTTTGACCCTGGACTACGGTGCGGCCAAGATGTTTTTGCAGATCATTGATACGGATTTGCTGCCAACGCCGGGAACAGCCGTTGGTGCGGCGATTTTGAAGGCGGTGCAAACGTTTGATGAGCGCGAGCGAAAGCACAAGGTGCTGATCCTCATTACGGATGGTGAAGATCATGCTGGCGAACCGCTGAAAGCTGCCGAGATCGCTGAAAAAGAAGGGGTGGTCATCTATACTGTTGGTATTGGCTCAGTCCAAGGCGTTCCCATCCCTATTTATAACGAAGCTGGTCGGAACATCGGATACAAAAAGGACCGCGACAATCAGGTGGTCACCAGTAAATTGGATGAAATCACATTGGAAAAAATTGCTTTACAAACTGGCGGCAAATACTATCGTGCAAGCGGCGGGGAGAGCGAGTTAAAAAAGATCTATGAAGAGATTTCGAAAATGGAAAAGAAAGAACTGGCATCGCTCAAGTTTTCGCAATATGAGGATCGCTTTCAGTATGTCCTGATTTTCAGCATCATTTTTTTGATTGCCGAGGTATTCATTTCGGAGCGACGTAAAGTGAAGGAGGAATGGCGTGGGCGGTTTTAATCGATTCCCCATTGGCCTGGGAATCATCATTTTGGTCCCAATCATCGCAATGGCGCAACCGGGCCGCAAACAGGTATTGGAAGGAAATCGGCTTTATACCGAACAGAAGTTCGACGAGGCCAATAATAAATATCGCGATGCTTTGGTAAATAGCCCGGAAAATCCAATTATCCACTTCAATATTGGGAACACCCTGTACAAAAAGAAAAACTATGAAGAGGCGTTGAAGTCGTACGAGAAAAGCTTGTCGTCCAATGATGTGCTGAAGCAATCTCAGGCCTATTATAATATGGGCAATGCATTATATCGGGCTGGCAAATTGCCAGAGAGCATTTTAGCTTACACCCAAGCCTTGCGATTAAATCCAAATGATGAAGATGCAAAATATAATCTGGAGTTTGTGCGCGCTCAGTTGAAGAACCAGGCCCAGCGGCAGCCTCAGAGCGGACAACAGCAGCAACAGCAACAACAGCAAGAGCAACAGCAATCCGATGAAAATCAGCAGCAGCAAGAACAGCAACAGGAACAGCCGCAACCAGAGCAACAGCAGAGTCAGCAAGAAGATCAACAACAGCAACAATCGGGCGAACAAAGGGACCAAAAACAGATGAGCAAGGAAGAGGCAGAGCGCATTTTAGACGCGCTGAATAATGATGAAAAGGACTTGCAAAAAAATCGGAAGAATGTAAAAGCAGGCTCAGCTCGCGTGTTGAAAGATTGGTGACCCGTTCCAGTTGCAAAATTCCAATATCAGGTTGAAATATCATGTCTTCAGCCAACTGGTGAAGAGGCATCTCTATTTTGATTTGGCTCAACAAGTCAATGTGAGGGGAGATTCCTGTTTTAGAACGAATGGCATGACCGAATTGCAATGCACATCTTGCAATCAAAACTGATTAATCTCCCAGCCCCAGACGAGTTGGGCGGCCCTGTTTCCGAATCGTTTGCTGTTTAGTGTTATATTGGCAGGTAAACTTTTGAGGCATACAATGAAAGGCAAATGGATCTTTCCGATTGTGGTATTGGGGACCTTATTCGTGGGAATGACTCGCCCCATAGCTGGCGCCGAGATAGAGATTTCGGCGTCAGTGGATCGGACAGTGGTTGGATTAAACCAGCCGTTTACGCTGACTATCGAAATTTCAGGGGATAAGGCGAATGCGGCCGGTGATCCGCAATTGCCCGATGTGAGCTCCTTTGCCAGCTATTTGGGAAGCTCAGGAACCTCCCAAAATATTCAAATCATCAATGGTCGCATGTCCGTGTCAAAATCTTTTTCATTTACATTTATGGCGACCGCTGTCGGAAAATTCACCATCCCGGCTGCGGTGATCAAGTATGGAGATCGCGAATATCGTTCTCAGCCGATCGATATTGAGGTCGTCGCGGCCAGCCAGCAACCAGGAACGCAGCCTCGACGAACTCCTCAGCCCCAGCCAGAGCAGTCGCTGGATAATGTCACGGAGGATAATTTGTTCCTCAGGGTCACTGCCAGTAAGCGCCGCGTTTATGTCAATGAGCCGGTTATTCTCAGCTATAAAATTTATACTCGTGTCTCAGTAACACAATTCGGCATCAATAAGCTCCCCGAGACGCCGGGATTTTGGGTAGAGGAATTCCCCAGCAGCAATCAGCCCGTTACCCATGAAGAAATCGTCGATGGCAAGCGATACATTGTGGCCGAAATCAAGAAGATGGCGCTCTTTCCCACTGACGCCGGCACTAAAATCGTCAGTCCGATGTCAATCGAATGCGATGTCCGAGTTCAGACGCGGCGGCGATCGATTTTCGATAGCTTTTTCGACGATCCATTTTTCGGGCGTACGGTGAGACAGCTCGTGAACTCGAAACCAGTATCGATCGAAGTGATTCCTTTGCCAGCGGAGGATCGGCCTTCGGATTTCTCTGGATTGGTCGGCAGCTTTAATCTCACGGCATCTGTGGACAAGCAGTCGGTCAAAACCAACGAGGCCATTAGTCTTAACGTCAAGATTGCTGGTCGGGGCAATATCAAAATGATTCCAACGCCGCGGTTGGAATTGCCTCCAGACTTTGAGCGCTATGAACCCAAAGTGACCGAAAAGATCGATCGGACTGAAAATGGTATTTCCGGATATAAGAATTATGAATATGTGCTCATCCCCCGTTACCCAGGACAGCAAAAGATCCGACCCGTGACGCTGTCCTATTTCGATTTAGGCACCGGACAATATCGAACGTTGAGGAGCTCTGAGATCGTGATCAACGTCGAAAAAGGGAGCGATGAGTTCATGATGGTGACTCCTGGGGTTTCTAAAGAAGAGGTTCGGTTGGTTGGGAAGGACATCCGATTTATTCAGCTCAGTTCTCCAGAATTCAAAAAAGTAGGGCGTTGGTTCTATCAATCGTTTTATTTCATATTGATCCTCCTCTTTCCAGTACTGCTGATTGTGGTTGCAGCGGGCTATCGGCGCCATTTGGATAAATTGAGTGAAAATGTCGCCTATGCTCGAAGCCTTCGAGCCAATCAAATAGCAATGAAGCGGCTCCAAAGCGCTAAAAAGCTGATGACTGAGAAGACCCAAAAGCAATTTTATGCCGAGGTCTCCCGATCTCTCATGGGTTTTTTGGGTGACAAATTCAACATTTCGGCGGCTGGCATTATTACCGATGAGGTCGAAAACCTGATGCGATCGCATGGCGTCGATGAAACAGTCATCAAACAATATCTCAATTGTTTGCAGATCTGTGACTATCAGCGCTTTGCACCAGCCAATTCAAAATTGGACGACATGCGGCGCTTCTTTGAACAAGCCAGACAGGCAATTATTGCGCTGGAAAAAATAGTTTAGACATCTGAATGACCGCGGCCGATCTGATGGTGACCGCACTCATGCATGTGAAAGCGGAGATTTCGTTGGGTATGAATATGGAGATGATACGTAAAATTAGACTTTTTTCATGGATGATTATCGTGATGCTGATAGCGCTGCACTTGCCAGTGCTGGCGGAGCACAACCAATATGTATTCGATCAAGCCAATAAGCTCTATCAGCAGGAACAATATCATGAGGCCATTGCTCGCTATCTGGAAATTCTCAATAGCGGCTATGAGAGCTGGCAGTTGTATTACAATCTTGGAAACGCCTATTATAAAACACGGCAAATTGGTCGTGCCATTCTCAATTATGAACGTGCTGCCCGACTCAATCCGAAGAATGAAGATATTCAGTTCAATTTGCAGCTCGCCAACTTGTCCGTGGTGGATAAGATCATCACCCCGCCACAATTTTTCCTTAGCCGATGGATCGACGAGATCAAAATGTTGTGGAGTATCCAAGCTTTAACTTTCATTGTTATTGCACTGTATCTTCTCGCTGCAGGGTTGATCGTTGTTCGGATCTTGGTGCGCAGGCGCTCGGTCCAGCGGTTTGTTTCAATGTGGGTTATCCCAGTGATCGTGCTCCTTATTGTTGCTGCTGTTCTCCTGGTGGTTCGGGTGAATGAGCACAACTCGGTTCGAAATGCCATTATCATATCCAGCAAAATCGAAGTGCTGAGCTCCCCAGGCGACCAAGCCACCGAACTTTTTGCGTTGCATGAGGGAGTTAAGGTGAGGGTTGAAGATGTACGCCAGGATTGGGCCCGGATCCGGCTGGCCGATGGGAAAGTAGGATGGGTGAAACGAGACACTTTTGAAATTATCTGATGTCGGAACGTGTGGACAGCTATTTTGTCTGATGGTGTACAGCCCATGGCTTCTGTGATGATGAAAAGTCAAAGCAATTCTTCGAAGCTTTCCTAACAACAGTGAAATTAACATGTGCATGATTCGCAACGATAGGTACTTGGTGCAAAATTTGAAAGCCCAACCAACATGTCATGGCCGCGACCTCCTGTATCTCAATTTTAGCTCGATGCGGCAGCTGATTTCCGCTGAGATTCCTGCTTTCGAAGGAATGACTTGGCTCAATTCAATACCGCATTTTGCAGCAAATACTGATTCGTTGCAAGTGTTTTGAGGTAAAATGATAATTGGCCCAAAAGATTCAAAAAGCCTTTCACGACCGCTATCAGCGACGATTGGAAGCAGCAACGGTGGTGGCATTAGGATTGGTGATTAGCATATTTGTCCTATTTCCCAGGCTCAAGGTGGTTCGTCCAGCGAAAATAAAATTCATTGGAACAGCAATCGTTGTCGACGAAATCCCGGTTACCCGACAATTTGGTGCTCAGAAGCCACCGCCACGGCCAGCAGTACCCATCCCCAGCGATGACATCGCCATTCCCGATGACATTACCATTGATGACACGGAACTCAATTTTAGTACCGCTGCTTCAACATCGGGTTCAGGATTGATTTTTGAACCGATCCGGATTGAACAACCCCGTCCTATCTTTGAAGTGATCCCTGAATATCCAGAAGAATTGCAGAAAAAAGGCATCGAAGGGACCGTGAAATTGAGCCTCCATGTAGATGTTGCTGGTCGAGTCATCAATGTGATCGTCATTGAAAACACGACGGGAAGCGATCTTTGTGCCAAGGCTGCGCAAGAGGCAGCGTTGAAGGGCCGCTATATCCCTGCTAAAAAAGATGGTCAACCTACCGACCTCTGGATCACCCGAACCTATACATTCGGCCTTCAAAAATAATTTTGCCGCGATCAGCTTGCAAATATTCATGGGGAATAATTCAATAATCGTAAATAATGGATTAAAGCGAAGGAGCTATGCATGTCCCAACAAAGTAATGGTTACACGATCCACGTTGTCTCTCATACGCATTGGGATCGAGAATGGCGCTATCCGTTTCAGGAATTTCGGATGCTTTTGGTGGATATGTTTGATCGATTGATCGAGCTTTTGGATTCGAATCCTGATTACAAATATTTTTTGTTGGATTCTCAGACCATTCCCCTGGAAGACTATCTGGCTATCAAGCCAGAGAAAGAGGCGGATTTGCGGCGTCATATCCAGGCAGGGAGGATCCATATCGGCCCTTGGTATTGCTTGCCCGATACGCCAGAGATTAGCGGCGAGTCGATTGTACGAAATTTATTGATGGGAATGCAGATCACAGAGGCATGGAAGGGACAGAAATGGTCGGGCTATAGCCCATTTTCATTCGGTCAGTCATCCCAAATGCCGCAAATCTATCAAGGTTTTGGGCTGGATCATATCTTTTTTTATCGTGGCAACAATAATCGCATTACCAAGCACGAGTTCATTTGGGAGGCGCCGGACGGCAGCCGCGTGATGGGGATGCGATCGGTCAATCCCTATGGCCGCGCCAACTGGTACGTCCATGTCTATCGACCCGTGGCACTGAATAAATGGCCGCTTCAATGGGATTATCATTGGAGCGAGGGGCAGTTGCCGTTTCATCCCTGCGATGAAGAATTTCAAGGCTTTGATTATTGGCTGTTGGAGGGACACCACCTGGATCAGCTCCATCTGGAAAACCTGCCTCGAGCCTTGGAGGAAATCAAAAGTTATGCAGTGAGGGACGCTACGTGCGATCAGCTGCTTTATCTCGATGGAATGGACCAGGTGAATGCCTACCCGCGAACGCCAGAAATCATCGCTCACGCGAATGCGCTCCATACAGGAGACACCTATCTTCATTCCTCATTTTATGATTATGTCCAAGCTGTTAAGTCGCGCGCGCCCAAGCTTGAAGTCAAACGGGGCGAATTTCGCTATACCATGGTGGATGGCCTCTGGCAAAATCTGTTTCCTGGTATGCTGAGCGCGCGGATGTATTTGAAACAACAAAATCGGCAGAGCGAGAACAAGTTGCAGAAGAATGCCGACACCTGGTGCGCATTGGCCGAGCAATTGGGCATGGAATATCCCAGTGGCATGATGAAATTGGCATGGAAATATCTTTTAGCCAACCAGTCTCACGATAGCATTGCCGGATGCAGCATCGATCTGGTTCATGAGGATGTGGAGTATCGTCATCGGCAGGTGCGGCATCTGGCTGACAACATGTCCCGGCGAGCGATGGCCCATATCGTTACCAAGATCGATCATCGCCATCTGGCTGAGGATGCCATCTGTCTGATTGCTTTTAATCCAACTCAGTTTATCCGAAACGAGGTCGTCACCGCTGTCATCGATTTGCCTGAAGAATCTGGCGCCCACTGGTTTAAAATCGAAGATGGCGATGGTCGTGAATTGCCAGCACAGTTTTTCCGCCATTATCCTTTTGGTCCCATCGTTAAAAATCCCTATGAATTTCCCATCCCATACAAAGCCATCAGAGTCCATTGTGCCATCGAATTGTCGGATGTACCACCCGTGGGATACAAGACTTTTATCATTAAACCCCAGCCGGGGCCCAAGGTCAATTATGGAACCATGTTCCCACAGACCAATGTGCTGGAGAATGACCATCTCCGCGCCGAAATTCTGCCTGATGGTCGAATCAATTTGCTGAACAAACAAAACGGGATGGAGTATCGGGGCTTGCACTATTTTGAGGATCGTTCCGAAGTGGGCGATCATGCAACGCATCGCCCGGCCGATGAGGATGAAATTATCACCAGCATCGGGGCACCGACCACGATCTCGAAACGGTATGACGGCCCGATTTTCGGTCAAATCCAAATCGAAACCACGCTCATGCTTCCTATCGATGCGTTAAAAGACCGCAGTCGGCGCAACCCAGCCAAGATCCCAGTGAAGATCACCTCGTTCGTCACCTTAAAGAGAACGTCCCGATGCCTGGAAATTCGCACCGAACTGAATAATACGATTCGAGATCATAAATTGCGGGTGATGTTCCCATCAGGTTATCGGAAGGTCGATCGGTCATATTCAGAAACGCATTTCGATGTGACCGAGCGGGATATCGCTTTGCCGGATACATCTACATGGAAGGAACCCATGTTGCCGTATTATCCGCAATATATGTTCTGTGGGATTGAGGACGGAAAAAGCGGATTGGCGATATTAAATATCGGATTACCAGAATATGCGGTTCATGAGGATCAGGACCGAACCATTGGCCTGACATTGCTCCGTACCTATCGGTTTCCCATTATTGGTGCTGATCCCGAAGATGTGGCGACGGACGAAACCCAAACCATGTGCCAATGCCTGAGGCCGTTTGTGTTCGATTACGCGATTTACCCGTATCAAGGCAATTGGGATACCGGGCAAGTATATCGCGAGGCGCTGCAATTTAATCTTCGCCTTCATTTGAACCAGACTGGACGAAGCCACGGCACACTACCGCATACCATGGCATTCATCCACATCGAGCCGGAACAACTGATTCTGTCGGCCATCAAGAAATCTGACCGAAGCGATGGGCTCATTGTGCGCCTATTCAATCCAACGGAGGAGACGATTTCAGGTGCGATCCGTTTCTGGAAGCCGATCGCTAAAGCCAATTTCGTGAACTTAAATGAGCGTTATGTTTCGCCAGCGGATGTTCATGAGGACAGAATTTCCATCACCGTAACAAAAAATAAGATCGTCACGTTGGAGGTCATGCTGGAAAGATAGCTATTCTCTCGTTAGGATCTGTGCAGGTTCTGAACCAAAATTTTCTCGCCATCATGAAATAGCACCTCGATTTTTCGGCTATCAATGATATTTTTTACAACGCCAAACCCAAAAATTTCATGATGGATGGGCGTTTCCGGTTGATAGGTTTTGTCCATCGAATATTCCACCGCGACATTTGAATCCAGGTCTTCCAAGATTTTGGTCCATTTGTCGCGGCGCGCCCGTTTCTGAACGCCTTTTGTTGCGGTTTTGGAGGTGCGAAATTTAGAGGGGGAAGCAATTGCTTCGATACTCTGTGACGCTTTGTACCGATGATACCCCATACACACTTTGCACATCACTTTTTCGATTTGGTCATCAGTTACTGCTGTGACAATATGAAGAGTATCAAGCTTGCATTTTCCACAATAGGCTTCGATTTCATCACCAATGTCATATTTGTTCATCGGCTTATCCTCTTTGATAACTTTTCAATTTTGCATTAAAGATAGTGAAAAAAAATATTAAAAGCAAGATAATTGTTCGATGATTGTAAATATCTTCAAATCTCGAAGTGACAGTGAAGGGACAAAAACGGGCGGCCATTTTATCACTTCGCAGTAGTGATTTTAAAACAGTTGTGTCGACCGAAGCATTGAATGGCTTATCTGATGGCTTTAAATCTGTTTAAACCGAAACCAATAGAGAAGGGCAAGATGATTGCGAAGGATAAACATCAGCATCAGGAGGAGAGGATCTATTCGTTTCGTTTCAGGGTTGGCCTCATCCATTATGACTGCTTGATTTTTTTGTCAGGGTCTATCTTAAAAATTATTGCTTTTTGACGATGATTTCATTAATTTTATTATGAGATCAGAATGCGAAGCGTTATTTGCATAAGGCATTGAACCATGAATTTGGATAAAAGCAGCGTAGAGAAATCATACATGAGCGCCACGAACCTCAAAATGATCGTTTCGGACCTTGATGGGACCCTGCTGGGTCCTGATCATCGCATTAGCGATCAAGATTATCAATTATTGCAGTGGCTCGGGACCAAAAAAATCTATCGTGTGGTCGCCACTGGCCGTTCCGTGTATTCTACCAATAAAGTTTTGCCACCAGATTTTCCAATTGATTATTTGATTTTTTCCTCGGGGGCTGGTGTGATGGATTGGACCAGTCGGGTAATTATTTTTCAGCGATCATTCACGGAAGCTGAAACGGCATTCATTGCAGAATTTCTCATTCAGTCAAAACTGGATTTCATGGTTCAACTGCCGATTCCCGATAACCATTATTGCTTCTATCTTGCATCGGGAATAAGAGATAACCCAGATTTTTGGCGCAGGATCGCCAATTACCGGCCATTTGCTGCACCGCTCATTCAGCCGCCTCATGCCCTTGGACAAAGTAGCCAATTTGTGGTGATTATCCCAGACGATGTGGCTATCTACGATCAGATCAAAGCCCAATTGCCGCAGTTTAGCGTTATTCGTGCTACCTCACCACTGGATGGCCAGTCGATTTGGGTTGAAATTTTTCCGCATCTGGTATCCAAAGCGACGGCAGCTGGATGGCTCTGCGAGCGATTGAATTGCCCACGAGAAGCCGTGCTTGGTATTGGCAATGATTATAATGACCTGGACCTGCTGAATTGGGCTGGATGTGGCTATGTGGTGGACAATGCCCCGGTAGAGTTAAAGCATCGATTTTGGCGCACCGCCAGCAATGCCGATAGCGGCTTTAGCCACGCGGTACGCCAATCATTTCGGCACCTATTTGATTAAGACACACTTCCTGGTGGCCATGAAGGTTCCCGCATGAATGCGGTAAAAATATATTCCACTTGGCAGCTCACTGCCATCGAAGATCACCTCATGACGGCCAGTTGGTCGCCACTCATCTGCTATTGTCTTCACTTCGCGACCCAACACATCGTACAATTTAATAATGACTCGCTGATCGGATGCCAGTTCGAATCGAATCGTGGTCACTGGATTAAAAGGGTTGGGATAGTTTTGCTCCAGTCGATATGTTCCTGGTGTATCAGGGGAGCGATCATTCGAGACTTTGGTCAGCAGTCGCTTGGCTTGTTCCACGGCCCCCTCGTAATCGACAATATAATGCCACCAATTATTCAGTACGCTATCGGTCACGCCCTCGTACCGGGGGAGATGATTGAACCACCAGCGCATGTATCCCTCATGCGAGAAGCCCCATTCGCTGGCATTGATCACCCGCGTCTGATTTAAAAGTATCGGATAACGTTTCCAATTATCAGCATAAGTCACCACATATCGGGGATTGGCGAAATCATAGTCGTTCAGACCATTTGGTGGATAGTGAATGCTGCCAACATGGGCCATGCCAGGGAAATCCTTGTCGATGCGGGTAAAAATATCCCAATTGGTGGGATTTGGGGAATGGGTATTCCAACCTCCGTATGCATGGGAGATGGCACTTTCGGAACGATGCCCGAAGCTCTCCAGGGCACATGCCAGGTCTCGCTCATAATTCCAGCCCATCACCGGCAATTGTTTCTCCAACCCAGGATGCGCCAGAGGGGGAGAGTTATACCAAAACGCACCTGGGCCGACCAATTGCGATTCGTACATTGCAGCAAATGGCCAGGCATACACCCAGACCTCATGGATCACTTCATTATTTCGCTTGGTGGCAAAATCATAATAGTCGATCATGGCGTTGTAATCGAATTTGATCCGATTCTCAATTTCCGCCATGTATTGCAACGTTCCCGGCGTTTCTCTCCCATAAAGTCTTGAGTTCGAGCTGAAATAGTATGCCAGGGTATCGATGGTCATAAACTGGCCATCCAATCGGCTGAACACGACCTGATCATTGCGGACATCCGCGATCTGGAACTGAACCACGCCATCGCTGACTTCATTAAAGGTGTCGATCAATTGATAGATATATCTCATAGGATCGTTCCAGCCGCGCACCTCATGAATTCGACGCTTATTGGTGAAATCGATGATCTGGTCCTGAATGACTACAGCCACTTTGCGGTATAGCGTTTTGGCTTTGGGCGATGTAAAATCCGATAAAACCGTAACTGTGGTGCTCCCTTTTAATTTCGGTGTCGCGACAGTAATATTAGCGGACCCTAAAGCAACCCCGGTGATCAATCCCAAATCGTCCACAATCGCCACATTGGGATTATCTGAGTTCCAATAGATGGGATCGGCAAGGGTATATGGATATAGATTGCCTTTGTCGTCATAGATTTTCGCTTTGAGCTGGAGCGATGTTCCGGGGATAAGGCGCAAAGGCTGGGGGATGATTTTTAAACCAAGCAGGGTGGAACTGGTCAAGAGTTGCCATTCCCCGATCAACATCATCCTGCTCTCATGATTGCGAGCGCTCATCTTCAGCCAGGTCGGCTTCATCGCTGCAAAAGAAACAGAATCCCAGAGGAAAACAAAAAAGTCATCGTTCTCGACCAATGAGCGATATGATCCTGTTTTGTTCAGCAGATCGCTTTCCGTCTCTGCCGCCTCGAGACTCCATTTCCCATTATGCCAGAAAAACACTTTGCTTCTTGAAATCTCAACCGGATTTTTGAAATTTAAAATGATTGTCAAACTATCTGAAGTTAACAACGCTGCTTCGGTGAAATGATTACCATCAAAGACTTTTTGTATCAAATTAGGGGAAAGCTCTGGGGAAGTCTGGATGATAATGGTGCTATCTCTCAAACCTTTAGCAATATCGATTGGTTTGACGATTGGAATTTGCGCACGACATGGCCAATAAATAAAAAGAGAAACAAGCAATAGAAAGATGAACCTCATGTGAAAACCGAATTTGTAGCAATTCATATTGAGACTCCTATTAGATTAAATTGTGAACTCACCCTCTGGCCCCCTCTTGCTGGAAAAGAGGGGAGCTTTTTTGAAACACTAATCGGTTCGAATCTTGTTGACTCCCCCTTCTCTTGAAAAGAGAAGGGGTTTGGGGGGATGAGTTCTGTGTTACGTCAGACCTCATCCATCCAATCAAGTATAGGTTGCTACTCACTGAATTAAAATCATCTTCCTTACCAATCGTTCCCTGCCAGAGATCAGGCAGCAAAAATAGATGCCAGAGCTTGCCATCTGGCCAGATTGATCCGTCCCATCCCAGGCGATTTGATAAGCACCAGAAGCCAAATTTTGATTGATCAGCGTCCGTAACTTTTCCCCTCGAATATTATAAATTACAAGCGTCACCCGCTGCTCCTGTGGTACAGTGAATCGGATGATCGTTTGCGCATTAAAAGGATTGGGATAATTTTGAAAGAGCTGAAATGAGAGGATTGAGTTTTGAGATTGGATCGAAGAGGTTGATTGTGCCGCACTATTGGCTGCTCCCGGGGTACCGCCGATCCTAATTGATGCCGCCCAGCTCTGCGCCAACGAATTGTCCAGCCTGGGGTCACGCAATTCCAGCGTGTACCCTTCGCCATTGGCGGATTCTGGCCAGGGGGACTTGGTACCGTAAAAAACCGAGTCGATCAATTGTCCCGCAGCATTATAGAGCCGAATTAATTCGCCTTCGCTGCTAAGCCCGAAATCGAAATTGCCTATTCGATTCGTGATGCTTGGAAAAAAGCGGCTGAAAGAGGCTTCATTGCGGCAAAGAACAAGATTGCCACCGCCAGCAATCTTGCAATTCGTAGGAACCTTGAAGCGATGGTTGTTATTCTCATCCATGAGCGTCCAACCCGAAATATCGACCTCTCCTTCCCCAAAATTATGGAGCTCGACCCAATCTTCAGGATCGAAATCGGGTGATGATTGGTAATTGATTTCGTTGATCACGACTGGCTCGTGATGAGTTTCCGCTGGCTCAAAAACTGCGGTGATGACCTGCCCATTCTGGATGGATGTTTCAATGGACGCCGAATCAGACGGCTGGATCCCGGTCCAGCTTTTGAAGCGATAGCCGAGCTTTGGGATGGCCGTTAGCGTGATCGGAAGATTAATGAAATAGATGCCACTCCAGGGATAATTTTTGGGAATTAGGCTATTAATTCGTATATAGCCTGCGGCTGGTGGGGACACATTGAGCTGAACGAACGCTGGTCCATCCCAGAGCTTGAATTCGTTGATGATATGCTGCCGAACATAATCCGGCCGGAGGCGCGCAAAATGAATGAGCACTTGGATGTGGCCATACCATTCCTCCATGGAATCGATGGATTTCCCCAGCCACCATGGTCCAACAAAACTTCCGCGCCAGCGGGCGATGTGTTTTGGCATTTCGGGCTCAATGCCGGTTTTGAACCGATCGATCACTTCGATAACCCGGGCTGTCTCAAATATGCTGTTCAGTCGATCGGCGAATTGGTTGACAAATTGCTTGCGATGTTCTGCATTCTCCAGCAGCTTGAAGAACAGCAGGGTTGTCCCATTTTTCTGACTGCGAATCTCCTGAAACATGTTTGCATCGGGCCCGAGATGACCACCGTGAAAACCATAATCAAGGTCGTACAGCAACCAGCGCCATTTCCCGTGAGGCGTCCGTGGCCGCCAGCATTTCACGTTGTTCCACGGCCAATCGGAATTGGCGTAGAACATCACCGATAGCATATAATCATTGAAATTTTCTACGTCCATCAAAGTCTTCACATACTCATAGCTTGAAGGCAGCCGCATATCATGATTGGACACAAAATCGAGCAATCGGCGATACTGATCGGTGCTCCCTTTGATCACCATGGTATCCCGTTCAATGAAATCGATATTTTCAGGATCGATACCCCGATTAGAAGCCAGATAATGTTCGCTCATCTTTTCGCGAATATTGTGAATGCCCCAGAACTGGCCGTTCAAAAACACCACTGAAGGTCGATAAGCCTGTACATCGAGGTCCAAATCTTTCACCAAATCGTGCATTAGTGCATCGCGAAAAAAAGTCCGTCCCCAATCCTGACCAGAATTTCTCAGCACGATGGATTGAAATTTGGCTATCGGCTTATCTGGAAAAATTTGATAATTGATCGCATCGTCGCCATAACGATTTCGGGTGAAAATGGCCAGCGACTTCTGGGGGTAGAGTCGGCTCCAAGAACCGAAAATTTGCATCCCAGCATCGATGCTGAACCCCAGTTCGCCATCTGGTTCAAAGAACTCGATGTGGATTGGCCGCTCCCAATCCTGCCAGAAATTTGAGCCCCAGAACGGGTAATTTATAGTATCTGCATGGTCACCAAATACATAGATGCCGATCTCATGGTCCCAGAGATTTTTGGGATCGGTCGAAATCGAAATGATGGGGATCGTGAAATTTTGGTCGATAATATAGGTCTGAGTGACCGTGCGGCTGGGAAGTCCGGCGTTGCCAAACACCCTGGCGCGCACCACTGTGGTGCTATCGATAACGATCGGTTGGGTATACCGAGCAGAATTCTCCGTCGGAACAGATCCGTCAAGGGTATAGCGGATTACGGTGCCAGGCGTATGGGAGGAAAGTTCCAGGGATACGGATGATCGATAAAGCCCGGCCGGGAGCGAAAATTGAGGTGGATCAAGTATGGCCTGATATCCACCAAAGATGTTGCTGGACTCTGGAGTAGCTCGGGTAAAAAATCGCCACTCTGCTCCGCCATCGGGTTGCCGACCATAAGAGACGTCGGGTGGAAGATACCCACAATTGACCTGATCGATGCATTGGCCATCGGCATCGCTGAGCACCAGGGGTTCACCTGCCGCTTTGATTTTAAAATTGGTGTGCAATTTGGGCGAAGCGGGAAATTTCAAATGGCGTGATGGACCGCGCGGTTGAGAGGGAACTGTATTCATTTGCAGCGTTAAAAACGGGATCAGCGTCAAATCTGATGAATACAATTCTGAATTATGGACCTCCATAGCGATGACGTTTTCCCCGGGACGCAATACGGCGGAGAGGTTTTCGATGACAAACTTCTCCGGTTCGCCACCGCGATACATGCGCGCCTCCGCTGGTCGAGTGGCAAATTGATGAAAGCTCGGAGGCACCCCTGCAAATCCAATGTTCGATCGCGCGATCTCTTCGCCATTCCAATATGCCACAAAGCCGTCATCATAATCCACGTGCAAAATGGCACCGACGATGTGGTTGATATTTTCGATAGTGATTTTTTTTCGAATAAAGACCGAAATAGGGGAGGGCTGGAATGGATCGGGAGAGCCGAGGTTGGTCGCATCGTCGTTGTCATCATAACCAAACCCGCTCGGGCCACTGAGCCAGCTGGAATCATCGAACTCCAGCGTGCGCCAATTGGAAGGGGGCTCGTCTATTGGCACAAAATATTTCCATTCATCTCCCCAGTCGATGATCGTCTCCCAATGGATTGGCATGGTGCGAATATCTTTGCCCGAAGCAAATAATAGCAGGAATTGCCCAGGCTCAAGGGTGATTCTGGGGAATTGCCATTTAAACGGCTGGGAAAAATTATCGGACAGACCAAAGCCCGTCAGCTCGACCCGCTGGCTATCGGCATTATATAGCTCGATCCAATCCGAAAAATCTCCATCTTCATCAGCCAAAGTGGAGATATTGGCGGACATAAGTTCGTTAATGACAATGTGCTGAGCCAAGCTGGAAATAGGGCTTACAAAAAAAATCCAAACAAACAGACAAATTTTCATCGTTGTCACAAGTGAACCGTTCTTACCCTCGTTATAATGCTGGGAGCCTTCAAATAATCAATCATCATCTTCCGTACTATTCAGTCGAATTTTATTAAAGCAAGTTCTTCAATTTCTCCTTTTATAATCCTCGCGATGCTTCCTGAACTTCGCAAGGATGATGATTTTCTCACTCAAACCCAATACGATAAACCTCCCCATTTTTCCCGTCGAACGAGATGAAATGACTAACCATTTTTTTATCCCATTTTGCAATGAGCTCTCCACGACTATTGACTACCTTTACAGCGAATGGTTGGGGCGTTTCAAATTTCAGATCAATTTTGAGCTGATCCGATTTTTCGATGTGATAGCGAATAGCCATTTTTATTCCTTGAAAATTCAGATTCCGAATGGAATAGCTGGCCTTGGGTTTCACCAGACGCTCAGGAATAGCAGGGGCGAGATAGAATTCTGTTTCCCTAAAATTTTCTGTCTCTCGAAAGCCAATGATCGTGCGGATGATATGCATTGGCAAGGTGGCGCCCCAACCGTAATTTTCGCCGCCAGCCGGGATTTCCTTCACTGGCCAGAATTCATTGGCAATTCCTGGAATCCGATAGGCGAAAGGTTCATTTTTATCCTCATATAGCACGGTCCGGTTATCGGTGCGCCGATAGGTGCGGTCGGCGATGTCGGCAACGGCTTCGGCCGCGATTTGTTGCATTCTGGCATACCAGGCGGCCTCGCAATAAGTGAATACCAATGGCGGCCATTCCAGCCAGGGCGTGGGATTGGCAAGGAAATACTCAAACATCGGCCGGATAGCCTGTACCTGATCTGAGGTCGCAACTCCACAGGCAAGCGGCGCCAGCATCATGACATCGAAATAATTTTCTAGCATGATCGGCTGATTGACTCGGCCATCGAAATCGCGAAACCAACCGTCCACGAACATGGAGCGCGCTCGAGCGATCCGTTGTTCTGCCATCTGCTGCCAATAGCCCTTGTCCTCGGCTTGCCCGGCAATCTCGGCGAACTGGGCCATGTTTGTCATTGCTTCTGCCATGGCGGCTTCCACATCCACGGTGCGGACGAAATTGACGACCGCACCTTCATCGCCCTGGGCAATCAGAAATCTCTTAGAGCCATCCTGGCCAGACTCCCAGCTATTGTTGCAATGCAGCCAGCCATCGCGATCGGTTCGATTTTTCAGCCACCACTCGATGTAGGATTTGAGATATGGATAGAGCTTTTTGATCCATTCATCATCATGGGTTGCCGCATAAATGGTTTTGATGATATGGAACGGATAACCCCACATCGGCGCAGTACCGCACTCAGAGCCATCGGCCGAGATCATGTTCATGCTGCCGTCTTCTCGTGAACAGGGGACGTTGGGCATCGGGGCATCGGCAAAGGTCCCGAACAGGACCTCTTTTGCCAGCTTGGTATCGGCATAGCTGAGGGTCATCATGTCCAGACTGGTCTCGCCGAGAACGGCTCGGGGCGAGTGCACCTGCATGGCATCCCAGGGATGCCGATAAATACCAATGGCTGGACGCACATTCATGCGCAGCGTCTCCCAATCGTAAACCCAGCCGTGTTTCCAGTTTTCAGGCCAATCGCCCTGCAAAACTGGACAATTCGACCAGAATGATTCATCTTCTGCCAATTGCTGCTTTAAAATTTCAATCGCATGGTCACGCATGGATTGCAGCTCCCGGGTCGCCCATAATTCATTTTTGCCGCGGCTGAGACAGATGAACGCGGATGTGAATCCTCTGGCTGGGATTTTCAAACGGTAACTCTGAACCGTGCGCAACGGGCCACTGCCATGAACCGTGGCGTTCTCGATCGTGGTTAAATCGTTTGTTCTCAGCCATTGCTGCCAGGTTGCTTCCGAACCTGTGGCTTTGTGGGCGCTGCTTTCGATCGTGGCCCCCAGGGCGAAGACATCGCCATACGCCCAAATTTTGCTGATGCTGGCATCGGCGTGATGGGAATAGCTGGCGGAGAGGCCATCGCTGCCCCACCATTTGTTCTCCCATAATCCGTAAAGATGGGTGGCGTGGATGAAAACCTCTCTGGTAGAATCGCCCAAATTGACAAGCTCGATCAAACAGACCAATGAATGCTCGGTTGCCAAAAAATATTTCAAGCTGAAATCGATCTGATTGAATTGCCAGTCATAACTGATCATATTTTTGCTGTGGTATTTGGAAACCAGCTCGATGTTGGCTTCAGAAAAATCGGTTCCGGCGATAAATGGTTTGCCATCGACACAGACGCTCATTAATAAAAACGAAAGATAATTGACATGATCGCGATCGCCCCCGCCGTAACTGCCTTTGAAGTTGCGACGCCACCAGCCAAAGCCCAAAGGCGGGACCGATCGAATCACTCCGCTCCGATTGAAGACCATGGAATGATAGGGATTGTTTATGTAGCCATGGGGCGTATAAGCGCCAACCGGGAAATTCGTCGGGAGATTTATCGGCTCAGATCTGTTCTCGTTCATTGGTATTCCTGATTTGATGTTATCAACCCACCAGCCGCTCAACAGCCTCATCCAGATCCAACATAGTAGCACCATTTTGATTGGCAAACCCAACTCCTTATCTTCAAAACCAAGCTAAATCTGGAACGCCTAGCAATGCTATTAATTTTTTTCACTCATTTTATTAAAATCATCTTTTTGCTATCAACAAATCGAATTTGGTTTGATACCGCTTCCAGCTTGCAAAAATATATTCCGCTGGCATGCTGCGGGGCCTGCCATGAATAGTGATAACTTCCAGCCAACTGATGGTCATCAACCAATTGCTCGACTATTTGGCCATTGATGTCATAAATCGTGAGGCTGACCAGACTATTGACTGGCAACTGATAACGGATCTTTGTCTCACTATTGAATGGATTGGGGTAATTTTGTTCCAGCACAAAAGTCAGTGGGCCGCTTGGTTGAGGAACATCGATGATTTCGGTGGTGGGGATCATATTCACCCGAAGTTCATATTCGCCCATGGCGGTATGGCCGCTCCAGTATTGCAGGTTGAACAAGGTGGACTCCAGAAAAGCATAGCCAACTTTTCGCTCATGGGCGATCCGTAAAATAATCACACCGGTGGACTTGCCGTAAGTATGTTCGATGCGGCCCGTTTTGCTGAAGGGGCAGCGGCCCAACAGCACTTTGCCATCAGCATCAGCCTGCAATTTCAGGTCTGGAATATCGTCAAAATATTTGCCGTACCATTGATCGGCTTTGCCCGTAGCTTGATAAATTGACACTGAGGCGCCAGACAATTTATTGCCAGCAGCATCCATCACAGTTAGCCGGTTCTGGCTGGGAAGGTCCTGCATGAACACGCCGATATTGCCCGGGGCGTTGTAGTTGCCGAGTCGCGCTCGGTAGCCAGCGATGAGATTGAGCGCCGCGGCACTATAGCGATCGATATAAGTATAAGTGCTGTTCATCAGCCCCTGGAACTGGCAGTAATAAACTGCATCGCCGCCAATCATAGGCATAAAATCAGTGCCGACTACCAGCTTGCCATTTTCTTTAATCGCCACCGTGCTGCCAGTGCGATCGTCATGGACGTTGAAGCCGTATAGGTCGATCAGATAACGGGCGTGGCCCAGTTCATGGATCAAAGAGCCTTCATAATAGAACGGATTGTTGTCTGAGGTGCTGGTGTGATTCGCATAAAAGCTGCCAGCTACCGCTTCGGCAGTAAATCCCCATTGCAGATCGACTGTTCGATCGTTTAAGTTCGGCATATTGGTGGGATAATTTCCTCCAGCCAGTGGCAATGCGCCATCAGGCACCACCACAATTTCATCGATGCGGATACGATCCAGCACGCCATTGGGAGATTCTGGATAGATAGCAGCAGCAAACATCTGGTTCCAGCGGCTCACCTGGCGCTGCGCCCAATCCTCCCAGCAATTGGAATGAACCTTTAGCTCGCGCTGGTAGCGACGAAAATAGTCATATACGCTTTGCTCCACATAAAATCCCACCGTAATAGCGTCCGTAAAAATGCTGAGCTGATTATTCTTTTCTTCCTCTTCGGGAATCTCATTGTTGGGATCGATGACGAATTTGAGCACATGGCGATCGAATGTCCAGATCCACGGATAATCCACCGTGACCTCTTTGCCGGCTGGAAGATCGATTGAGTCCAGCATCACGGGCACGCCATCGAGATGCCATTGATATTTGACAGCATTCAAATCCTGCGACATCCAGTTTTTGACATGCGCCTGCCAGGTGACGGTTTGTCCGACTTTCGGCCAGCCATCGGTTCGGGAGATCTCCTCGCCCCAGATGTAATCGATTTTGGGCAAGCGCGAAATATAGCCGATGGTCAGATCATCGCCAAAATTGATGACCGGAGCCTCATTCACTTCTGCGGCTGGCGGCCCCCAAATGCTGTCACTCGAAACAGCAAAAACAATGTAGCCATATTTTTCAGTGGCGCTGGCGGTGGAATCGATCAAACTGTCGCAGACCACGTATGCGCCGATCCGTGTGTAAAGCATGCGAGGCATATTGTCGTGCAATGTATCGGCCAGTGAGCGACGATAGACCATGTAGCTCAGCCCCGGCTGCGATTGCCAGTGGATGCGGCGAAATCCAGCAGAAGTTCGACGGAGAGAGACGTTTTGAGGCCGGTCTGGTATCGCTGCGGGTGCCAGTTTTAATGAGGCGGGAAATTTATACCAGGGGATGGCACTAACCACTTCGGTGAGCGTCCCCTGTTGATTACTGGCGAGACAGGTAAATCGAACGGATACTGTATCACCCACTGTGACGGCTGGATCGATGAAATTGCCCAATTCGACTCCGAACACGCCTTTGCCGTTGATATTGGGATCAGTCCCTGGACTCCAGCGAGGTGAGGTCTCTGTCAGAATTTTGCTCTGATCCTGATTTAAATATACCACAAACGATGCCTCTGGCGGCTGATGGGTGCACAATTTCCCATCGGCATGATAGACAAAATTCTGATAATAGATATAATCCTGTGTCTGACTGAAGCTATAGCTTGACGTTGTTAGCAGCGTCAAAATGATCCCATACGTGTTCAATTTTTTCAGAAAATCTGTTGCCATTACTCCCTCTTAAAAAAAATGTAGGGCTCGAAGATCTGCTTGGTTCTACCGCTCTGCGTCGATAGAATAACTATTTCTAAAATCAAAAACAGATCCGCTGGTGACCCTACATGATGAATGGAGAAGCTGAAATGAACTGACCGGAAACAAACGTCAGTGGAACAAATTTAAAATGACAGCCGCAATCCAAAACGATGAGCCGCTCCCAGCAAATTCATATCGCTATAAGCGTAATCGAACGATGTTTTAAGACCACGAATGGTGAGATGAACGCCGCTTCCGAACGAGTATCTGGCGACCTCATGATTGAGATTGTAGCCCATGCGAAGGAATAGCAGATGATTGAAATTATATTCCACACCTGCTTGCCCCAAAGGTTGTCCGTCATTGGGTTTCGTGGCCGAAAAACTGACCAACAACGTGTTCTGCTCCATCTGGATGGCATTCATACACATGCCAAAGGTGAAATTGGTGGGCAAAGGATAGGATTCATTGACAAATTTCACCTCGGAACCGAAATTGGCGATCTTCATGCCGAAACGAAAGCCGCGAAAATCAGTGGAGTAGAGCACTGCAATATCGGCAGCGACAGCGTCGGCAGTAAATCCAGAATAGAGTGACATCCGAATGTAGCTCAATGTTCCGCCGATGGTTACCCGGTTTGTGAGAAAACGGGAGTAACTCAGACCGAGACGAAAATTTCCAGCATAAAAGGTCTCGCCAGTCCCATCAGGTTGAAGCGGTGTGCGAACCGTCATTTCGTCGGTATAGAGCGCAGTGAGCGAGGCGCCGAATGTGCCGATCCGTCCGAAACTTTGAGCCGCTGCAACAAAATCATGATTGATCCCGGCAAACCATTTGGTATGATTGAAAACAAAATCGGTCCCATCAAGCCAGGCCAGAGCGGCCGGATTGTAATAGGTCGCCTCAGCGCCTTCGACCACAGCGATAAACGCATCGCTCATTCCTGCACCCCGCGGACTCACACCAATTTTCAGAAATTGGGCATCCGTGCTCCCCGGCCTCTCATATTGAGCTAACAATATGGTCGGAAACATTAGAATTCCAAAGATGACTTTTTTGAGCATATTCTCTTACCCTTTTAAAATTTATCAATCCAATGTATAGATGGCTATTATATGATCTATCCCATCGCAAATTGTGGTCGTCTCTTCCCATGCTTAGCGGACAGTCTGTGTGATAACGGCTGATTGCGCAGTCATTCCGAGCAAAACAAAACGAAGTTTAAGCATCAAACTCTCCTATAAAAGACTGCATTACCCAGATTTTTCGATTTGCGCTGAATGAGTCTCCTGGTCGACTATTTTTCGTTTTCACACATGCTGGGAGCGATTTTACCCGACACATCTTAGCGATACTTATGGGCAAAAATGATCCGCCCCACGGATATCCTTTCCTACTGCTTGATATTTGGGTTACTTGATAATCACAAATTTCCCCACCTGCACTTTTCCAGTGGTCCTATCCTCCACCGTGAATAGATAAATTCCGCTGGCAATTGCCTGCCCGATCGACGAAGTGAGGTTCCAGTCCTCGTAGCCTCTGGTAGAATGATTATGGTAAATTGTTGCCACGAGATCCCCGGCCAAGGTATAGATTTTAATCTCGCAATCATGGGGCAAATTGATGAATTGAATATGTCGGTCCTGCTCCATCCAGCGATTGCGGGTGCCCTGCGGCTTTTCCCAGGGGGGATTGTAGCTGTTATAAGCGATATCGCCCCGATAAGGATTGGGTACTACAGCCACTTCGCCGACCGTTTCTGGTGGAGCTGTCCCAGGCACGACCGCCACAGCATTGGCGGCCTTACTCGACTCTTGAGACGGAAAATTGGCCACTGGATCTGGCTTGGAGTAGGCTGTCAATGTGTAAAAATATTCCACGTTATTCAACAAACCAGTATCAAAATACTCGTATTCCAAGCCAGTATTAAAGCCCAGGTGATTCCCCGGCAGGTCGTATTCAGCCAACAGGGTCCAGGGACCATTGATGCTCTGAGTGCTCTTATATAACCGATAGCCTTCAAACGGCTGCTGCTCATTATCGCCGCGATAAGGATCTTGGTATAACTCAGGGTTGCGGCTCGGGCTTGGGGGATACCAGCTCAGATGGACCTGATGACTCGCTGTATTCACGCGAAGAACTGGAATCGGTGGGGGAGAGGGCACTCGAAAATCCTTGCTCTTTAAGAATGTCAGGTACTCGGCATTTTTCAGCAGTCCCTCCATGCCATAGCCCAGCACTTCCGCCATTTCAACATACAATGTATCTCCCACATTCACCTGCGGAAATGGCCCAAAGGCGAGCATAATATGCGCTCTGGCTGGATCGAGCCGATTCTCCATGATCAGCCCCTGACTCATATTGCGATACCACTCTTGATCCCGATGCGGCAGATTTTCATGTTCATAATATTTGAAAGTCCATTTTAAACTATTGGTGCTATCCTTCGGGCTTAAGATCCGAAAGCCAATCGGGCTAATGGCTGTTCCATCATTATGTCCTTGTTCATCCTCCGCCACAGTCATCTTGAGGTCTTTGAAGAAATAGGTGTGCTCATCGATGTAATTATCGGCAGCGTTGATGGTGCCGATTTCGCTATGCATCCAAAATGCGATATAGACATTCCGCAGCGGAAATCGAGTTGGTGTGATATAGTATTTGAACAAAATAAACTCATCTAACGGCGCCGAGGCCCAGGCATAACTGGTCTGAATCACGTCGAGGAATAATGGGGTGTGATCTTCGATATTTAACAAATTATAGTCGCTGTAGCGACAGACGAAATCCTGGTCAGAAACGCCCACATATTTCGGCCAATAGGGGATGTCGACAGTATCATTTTTTCCGACTACCCAGATGGTGTCCCATTCTGCCGTAGTCGGGAAGAACTCATGCATGCCAGGATCGAAGTGCTTTTTGGTCACCGAAACCAGGGTATCGCCAGTCGGCGTAATTGCGCCGATCCACATCCCTCCCTGATAAAGGTGCTCCTCTGAACTGTTGGGCGGAAATTCGCAGAAAATGAGCCCGGGATAATTGGTTAGCCCCTGATCCAACGTGCCCATATTGGTGATCACCTGTCGCACCTTGCCCACTGCATGCAGCTTCCAGTCCAAATTGGTGAGCTGACCGTAAAGGGTGGGGCTGTGATGGAGCATGACCACAAAAAACATCAACAAGAAAAAAACTCGTTTCAATAACATAAACATAGTTGATCCTTAGCTAATCCTGCCATAAATTTGCCGTGACTTGGTTGCACAACAACCCAACGATAATCTCCAGATTGATATTGGACCAAAAATCAAAAATTTTTTAAGGGAAATGGCTTAGCTTTCATCCAATTGCCGATGATTTATTGGCGCTTAATATGATCAAACAAATATTGCCTAAAGTTATCATTGCTCAGTCAGATTAATGTAATCGTTCTTTTTTGGAGTAAATGACATCCTCCTGGCCCCTCTTCAAAGGGCGGAACGATAAGAATTCCATCCGCCAGTTGGCGGGGGATTTAGGGGGATGTTCACAGGCTCAAGTACCGAAAATTTAATGGTTATTTTTAATTTGACTATGGAGCATTACTTAATGACGACAAATTTTCCAACCTGAATTTTGCCGCTTTTTTTATCTTCCACCGAAAACAGATAGATTCCGCTGGAGATCGCCTGTCCCACATAGGAGGTAAGGTTCCAGTCCTCGTAGCCGAGCTCCGCATTATCGTGTGAGATCGTGTAAAGCAGATCACCAGCCAAGGTATAGATCTTAATTTCGCATTGGGCTGGCAGATTGATGAACTGCACGCGACGATCCTGCTCCATCCAGCGATCTCGGGTGGCACTGGGTTTTTCCCATGGGGGATTATAAGAATTATAGGAGAAATCGCCCCGATAGGGATTTGGCACGACCGCCACCTCGCCGACAGACTGGGGAGGTGCGGTTCCAGGAATAACACGTCGAGCATTTGCCGTTTTGCTGGATTCCTGGGACGGAAAATCCATGGCCGTATCTGGCTTAGAAAAGGCAGTGACTGTATAGAAATAATCGAGATTGTTCAATAAGCCGATATCGATATATTGATATTCCAGACCGGTATTATGGCCGAATCGATTCCCTGGCAGATCATACTCAGCTAACAGTGTCCAGGGGCCAGCAATGCTCTGGGTGCTTTTATACACGCGATATCCTTCGAAAGGCTGAGCGACATTATCTGCTCTTCCTGGGTCTTGATAGGTTTCTGGATCGACATCGCCGGGCAATGCTCGCCAATTTAATTCCACGCGCTGGTTATCGGTCCGAATGCGCAGCGGCGGCAATGGTGGCGGGGCAGGCACTCGAAAATCTCGACCCACTAACCAATCGAGCCGTTCTGCATTCCTTAGCACGCCTTTTAAACCATCGCCCAAGATCTCTCCCACCTTAAAGTGGAGGGTATCTCCGCGATTCAAATTGAACGGCCCAAACGAAATGATGAATTGTGAACCGATGGGCTCGGTCTGGTTCTGCATGATGATGCCTTGGGCCATTTGGGCGTAGCGATCGCCATCGCGGCTGGGAGGCGCGCCCATCCCCTGACCAGGATACCAATTGAATGTCCATTTCAGTGCATTGGCCGGCACGCTGGCTGGCGGATAAATTTTGATCCCAATCGGACTGAATGCCTCGCCATCCTCGTAACCAGGGAAGTCAATGGCAACCCCCATTTTCATATCTGGATAATAGACCGAGTAGTCGTCCAGCGCAAAGCCCCAGCCGCTCCCGCGATAGCCCACATTGCCATCCAACCAGTAGGCAATATAAGCGTCCTTTAAATCGTACCGTGTCGGGATCACATAAAAGTTGTAAATGATCATCTCATCCAACGGTGGTGAGCTCCAAGCATAGCTGATCTGAATGACATCGACAAACAACGGCTGATGCGAGGTAATGTTGGTGATGTTGTAGTCGCTGTAGCGACACACCAGATCCTGATCAGACACGGCTGAATATTTCGGCCAATAAGGGATATCAACGGTCGTGCCCTTGTTGACCACCCAGATGGTATCCCATCGCGCTGCTGTGGGATAAAATTCAAACCATGAGTTCCAACTGGTCGTGCAAGAAACCAATGTATCGGAACCAATAATGGCCCCGACCCAGATGCCTCCTTCACCAATGTGCTCCTCATGGCTTTGCGGCGGAAATTCACAATAGATCAAACCTGAATAATTGACAATCCCGCCATACCATAGAGATCCGAAATTGGTGATCAACTGCCGCACTTTTCCGACATTGTGCAGTTTCCAATCCAGCGCTGTTTGTTGGGCAAGCACCGAGGCTGAAAAGATCAAAATGAATATCAAGGTTTTTAGCTTCATCTCTGAAGAACTCCTGAACGAGCAGCAATTTTGCTGGGATAAATTGATGAATCAATCATTCATACCACTTTCGGCAATTAGTTCGATTGATGTTCGTGATCTTAATGTTCCACGGCTTTGGCACTCGGTCAATCCTGTCAATGGATCATTTAATCAGCACAAATTTTCCGACTTGAACTTCACCGCTCTTTTTATCTTTCACGCTGAACAAATAAATACCGCTCGAGATGGCCTGGCCCACATAGGAGGTGAGGTTCCAATCCTCATAGCCCTGAGCAGGGTTATCATGGTCGATCGAATAAACAAAATCGCCGGCCAAAGTATAAATTTTGATTTCGCATTGGGCAGGGAGATTAATAAATTGCACACGACGATCTTGTTCCATCCAACGGTCGCGCGAGCCAGCCGCTTTTTCCCATGGCGGATTATAGGAATGATAGGCAATATCACCCCGGTAAGGATTCGGAACAACCGCTACGGATCCGACCGACGCAGGAGGCGCTGTTCCTGGCACAGCCAGTTTTGCATTGGCATTGATGCTGGATTCCTGCGACGGAAATTTAATAACGGCATCTGGCTTCGAAAAGGCTGTGACTGAATAATAATATTCCAGATTGTTGAGCAAGCCAACGTCGACGTATTCGTACGCCAGGCCAGTATTTTGAAAGAACTCATTGTCGGCCACGTCATATTCGGCCAACAGGGTCCAAGGGCCAGTCATGCTCACCGTGCTCTTATAGATACGATACCCCTCGAACGGCTGAGCCGTGCTATCCGCGCGATAAGGATCGCGGTATTGTTCCGGGTCAACATCCCCCGGCAAAGCTTTCCATCGCAAAATTACCTGCTTATTGCGAGTTTCTATCCTCAGCGGTGGAGCAGGTGGCGGCGACGGAACACGAAAGTTTTGGTTAATGAGCCAATCGAGATAATCGGCATTTTTCAGTACGCCATTTAATCCCTCGCCCAGTATTAAGCCAACCATCAGACGAAGCGTATCGCCAACCGAAATCGAATAAGGCCCGGAAGTGACCATGGATTTGGTCCCATCCATGGTGCTGGATTGCGGCTGCATAATCGTTCCAGCCGTCATTTGCTGATAACGATCTTGATCCCGAGCTGGCAAGCCCTCCATCCGGCCGTTGTACCAAATATAGGTGAGCCGCAGGGGATCTGGCGAGGCTGGTGGCAGCACCTTGAGCGCCACTGGGCTGAACGCAGTACCATCCTCGCCGCCAGGGATATCGACCGTTACCGAAAGCATTTTTTCTTCGACAAAGAATGATTCATCATCCAACCCATGGGCATCCGTCAAGCCGTATCCCACATTGCCGTTCATCCAGCTCGTCACATAGACTTGCTTCAGATCCATTCGCATCGGAATGATATAATATTGCAACACGATGAATTGATCGAGCGGATTCGCGCTCCAGGCATAACTGGTCTGGATCACATCCAAATACAATGGTCGATGCCCACCGATTCTTAAGCTGGGAGGACCATAATCATGATAGCGGCAGACAAAATCCTGATCGGATACGCCAACATATTTTGGCCAGTAGGGGATATCCACTGTATCCCCGCGGCTTACCACCCAGATGCTATCCCAGGATGCACTCGAAGGATAAAACTCCTGAGGGGACGATTCGCCATACGTGACCGAGACCAGAGTATCATTGCCAACCACAGCGCCAATCCAAATGCCGGCTTCGGTGAGGTGCTCCTCACGACTGCCGGGTGGGAACTCGCAATTGATCAGCCCTTTGTAATCGAACCGCGTATCCCCTTTGGCGCTCAAGCCGCCAAGATTGGTCACCACGACACGGACCTTGCCAACGTTGTGCATTTTCCAGTCCAGGGTCGTGAGCTGGGCGAATGCGGATTGGGCCAATAAAATTGCACTAAAAAATGAAAAAAATTTCAGCATACTTTACGACATGCAAAACCAAGACATGGAGTGTTTTCGATAAGTTTTGGCCACAGAATTGGAAATCGCTGGAAACGAAAATTCAAACCAGCTTTCATCCACCATTCCTGGCCCTTCTTTTTTCCTGGCTATTCTTTTTGATTCCGAAGTTCGTCCCTCATGGTCAGATGAAAATTATTCCGCTCCGAACGGCGCCTGCGATCAGTAGGGAGGGGAGTCTGCACGCTTTAACTTTTGTCCGCTTTGCTGAGAGATTTTTAACTCCGAGAAACGACGCATAGTTGCTATCCCATTCCAACATAATCTGCCCACACAGAATGAGACGAATCAAAAAATTTGTATCGGGTCAGATCGGCGCAATTTACGGGGCGATGTCGATCGCCATCTACCAATCAATCCTCATCCCCAACTTCGCATATCTTCCTGTCGAAAATTGGCGCGGATCCATCAGGCGATACATGGTATACCAATCGTAATATTGGGTGGTGGGCGAAATCACATCGCCGTAGCGATATGGCTTGCCGGTCCAGACGTTGAACCCATAATAGATCTGGACATTTTTCTGATTAAAGATGTTGAAAATGTCGGCGAAAAGGGACAATCGCACCCCGGCAACGTTGAACGTCTTACTGATTTTTACATCTGTGCTGCTGGTCGAGGGGCTGGTTTTAGAATTTTCCTTCTTCTGCGCTTCGACTGGATCAGTTGTCCCGGGCGTATACGGCTGTCCAGTCGAGAATCGCGACAGCACAGTGAGATTCCAATCCGATGGCAGCTTGAAACCGAATATTCGAAGCTGCTTATTCTGCGGCACATCGATGGATCCCTGGAAGATGATCTGATGCCGGATATCCCAATCCAGCGGCCGCTCGCGAATCGGCAATGGGAAATCATTGATCGAGCGAATATAGTTCTCAAATGCTGATGAAGAATAGCCGTTGGCCCATTGGACAGTATAGGTTAGTTTGCCGGAAGTGAAATTGGAATATCGCTTTCTCAGCTCAAATTCGAGGCCTCGTGCGCGGCCATAGCCCTTGTTGTCATGCAGGTAAACCGGTAGACCCAAAGCTGCCCGCAAATAAGTGGTCTCTACCTGCTTCGAAATATCTTTGGTATAGCTTTTAATATCAATCGCCCAATCCTTGGCTAATTGTCGAGTTAATCCAAACTCATAGAGGATCGTTTGCTCGTACGTCAGATGGGGGTTGCCCGTAAATGAGCCAGAGTAAGGATCACGATAGAAATATTGCAGCTCCGGCAATTGATTGAAATGCCCGTAAGAGAAGAACACCACCATTTCTGAGGAGACGGGGAATGAGATGCCAAAGCGCGGGCTGAGTTTATATTTAAATCGCCCCCAATTTGGCTCCAACCCGGTAGCGGCCTTCCAGGCGTCCTTCCAAGACTTTTTCATTACGGATTCGCCGGGCATAAACCAATCGAACCGCAATCCGGCATTGATGATCAAGCTTTCTTTTTCAAATTTATCCTGAATATAGCTGCCCCCGATGACGGGATAGGCAGTAAACACCCAACGGTTCTGGCCGAATTCTGGATAAGGCCCTGGAGGCGGGGCAAAATAGTCATACTGATGATATTTGTATTCTCCGTAATTGGACAGTTTTACGCCGCCATCCTGAATGTCGATATATTGAATGTCGTTATATTTCACCTCAAAGCCAGTCTTGATCAGATGTTCCTTATGAATCTGAGAGGTCAAATCTCCCTTGAACGTGAACGTCTTGGTGTTATCATCGCGCCAGATATTCTCGTATCCCCGGTCATCATAAAATTGCGTCAATGGATCGCTCTGCGGCACACTGATGCTGGTTTTAAATGAGTCCGGCGGCTCGTTAAAGGTGCGATTATAGGTTTCATAATCATAGGCCTGGCCGTTCTTATAGAATGTCCAAAAATCGGATGGTTTTTTTCCATCTAAGGAACCCCGATACTTCACCGCCAGATAGCCAAAGTTCAAATTATAGAAGGTGGATTTGGACAGGACGTGGTTAATGCGAAAGTTTAGATTGCCATTATCTCGTTTATAATTCGCTGTATGATCTGGATAATTCTTCCACATCCAGTCGAATTGGCTCCACCGTTTCCAGGATCCATGGAAGCTAAACGCCATTTCAATATTATCGGTCAATCCCCAATTTAACTTAGCATTCAAATTGCCAGTGTTATCTTGCTTTTCTTTAAATTTGAATCCGAGCACCGATAGCTGGTCGCGCGTGCGATGATTATTATAAGGCGTGTTGGTCAGATCGGAATTTCCAGAAATAAAAAAGTTCACTTTGCCAGGAAAATTGATGCCGATTTTTGGAAGCACGTATCGCGTTAGTGCTTCAGGGCCACCGATATAGAACGACGTATACTGGGTATCGTAGATATCGCCGATAACGCCCAAGCGATCGGTTTTATATTCGATGCCACCATTGAAATCCTCACCACCGGAGCGGGTGGTGATATTGACCACGCCAGATTGTGCCTGTCCATATTCTGCATTGAACGCCCCAGTAATTAACTCCATTTCCTGCACATCCACCACATTGAGATCGAGCACGCTGCGGCCGCCGTAAATGGGGTGGGTGACTGGCATACCATCGACCATGAATAAGATTTCGCCGCCTCGGCCGCCGCGGACATGGATGTCTTTTACGCTTTCATCGCGAACTTGGAGGCGCGTTCCATCGGCCAGCATGAACGCCTGGGGCGCACTGGAAATGATCGCTCCTCCTTGTAGCTTGAAGATATCAACGGTCTGGTCCATGCCAGGAGTGGTCAAAATATCTTGCTCCGAGACGGTTCGTCGTGTCGCTGTAATATCATGTTGAACCAATTCCTGCTCCGCAGTCACCATCAAAGTGGGAAATTCGATCACGTTGGATTCCAGCTCAAAATTGACTTTGGTGGTTAAATCCACATGGACCGCCACATTGGTGATGGTTTTGGGGTGATAACCCATGTACCGAGCTTCGATATCATATCGGCCCGGGGGTACGCGAATGATATAATAGTTGCCCTGCATATCCGAGGTAGAGCCGAGATTGGTGCCTTTTATAATAATATTCGCTCCTACCAGCGGTGCGCCGGTCTCTTTGTCTTTGACGAAACCGGCGATTTTGCCAGTATTCCCTGCAAAGAGGCAGATGCTCCACAGCAAAACAATCAAAAAAATGACGGATCTCATCACAATTTTCACTGCCATAGCTCCTTGTAAAATTAGATTCAGCCAGCTTGAACGATCCAGATGTGATATCATCGATAATGGTACATTTACGAATTTCAGTTTAAGATAATTTTAACTCGATCAAGCCAGCCATCTTAGTACCCCATGCTTTGAAGGATTTCTTTCGCCAGAATCTGGGCGTCATCTTTTCGGATAAAGAAAATTGGGAATCCGAACACGACGGCATCGAACACCGTTCCATAATAGCGCAGCCCACAGGGTCGGCCACGATATTGAACAAATTGACTGTTATCTTCATTGTGGTAAGTGTAAATGACGTCCGTAAAACCGGCGCGAGAAGGAATAATATTGATCTGAGCCAGCTTGCCGTAATACGGAAAAGCGTTCGCCAGCTTTACTGAATCCACCCGAATCGAGGTAAAATTTCCAATCCCCTTTGCCCCAATAAAGTCTGGCACTGCCCCAGTTTCGTCAGCGATATTGATGTGCAAATAATCATGGATAAAGGTCCCTTCAGCGAATGCCTGGGGAAAAGGTGCCAGCGGAGCGAAGGATTTCAAAATTCGCCAGCCGCTCATGATTAAGTCTCCGCCTACGTTGACGTAATCCATGATCTCATGAATATGGTTCGGAAGTTTGTGGTGAGCGCTGCTGGCACTGTAACAGTTATCCGCATGCCAAATAATCATTTGATAGTGCGCGAGGGTGTCTTTTGGCGGAAAACCCCTCTTGGTATAGTCCCACTCATAAGGTGTATCAAATAATTCGGCATAAAAACCATCCACATCCTCATCCGTAGCCACAACACCAAATGGAAAATCCTTTTCAATGGTCTCGTCAATGATTAAAATCCGGCGGTCGAATATTGGTTCAATCAATCGAACAATGGCGGAGTCGCCGACCGGGTCGACCAAATTGGTATTATCCCTGGAGGTGACGCGGATTTTATGTTTGCCGCTAATTGGGACAAAATTGTCTGGGGTGATAAATAAGGTGGTATCGTTGGTCCAATGCCATGGTCCATTATCCACGGCCCAGGCGTATTCGACAACCTCCCCCTGAAAATCCACATCCTTGGCGGTATATGTGATCTGCACCCCAGACCACCAGTCCGTGGTATGATCGATGGCAAAAAATACCTGATTATCCGTAGGCGTTATCAGCGTGGTAATGGGGAACGTCGTTTTATAGGTATAAAACCGTTTCTCCGCTGGAGTTGGATCGAAATCGCCCTTATTATCGATGGCGCGAACCTGGAAGGTCTGGTAGTTCAGGTCATCGCTCGATTCGAAGGCGATCGTCAAGCTGGTCTTATCGGTTTTTTTCCACGGCTGAGCCAGTGAATCTCCTTTATAAACATGATGAGTGATGTAACGGTATTCATAGCCCATGATGTATCCGTCATCATCTTCACCATCCCAGTGCAGCGTCACTAAGGCGAAAATGGTATCGTTCGGTACCGGAATATTGGCCAGCGTGGTATTGGGTGGCATATTGGGGAAAGCCGGATTGGTTTCCATCCGGCAGCGATAGCCCCAAAACATACCCACCACCAACAACAGAATCCCCAGTGATCTAACTATTGCTTTCATTGGATCCCTTAACGTTTATCTATAATGGTTAATTTCGACAATTTTCAATTCTGGCATAAATTGGTAAGAATCGCGATATCTTTTTACCGACTGAAACGGGCTGATTTGCACCTTAATTTCGGTGATCTCGTTTTCGTTGACAGTGAAATTATGTTCCAATTTTCGGATTGGACTATCCCCGGTTGGCAATTTCACAGGGATCTCCAAATAACCAATTTTAACCTGATTGCTATTGAGGCCGAATTGCAAACTGGTGTAGTCGCCCGGAGGCACATAGGAGTCAAAAATGGTAAACTCCTTATACTTGCCATCTTTACGTTCGATAATATTGTAAGTCACGTCCTCCTGCCGGTAGCTCATTTTATCCTTATAGAGAAATGCAAATTTTTCCCCAGAGAAGACCTTCCCTTGAAATACGGTCACCCCAAAATAATCGGATTCGGAAACCGTGAATTTCTTGCTTAGGATAACGATTTGAGTATCGGCAGGATCAGAGTATAAGATCACTTTTAAGACACCAGGTTCGGGCGAAGTTTGAATATCCGTCGCGCAATTCGATACCAATAGCGCTCCGAGCAACAACAGCCCGAGCCACAGCCCAACAGCAAAGCCATTTGCTAATTTCATTCGATATTCCCTTGTTGGAAAATAGACTCATGATTTTTTACTGACCGGTGGCTTTGATATGATCACATAAATAAGATTTTAGCCAGACACCGATCAAATTCTGGCCTGGAAATTCTTGACAGACTTTTAACGAATTCTTTGTGCAAAATTTCGAGAATAAACCGTAATGTCCGCCACCCAATTGACGGAATGAGACCACGTCGTCAAATAGCAAGATCAAAATCGGTCGATTTGAGACATTCGTTCCGTTCCTGGTTTAAAATTCCAACACAAATTCTCTCGCTAAAATATGATCAAAATTCATCAGGGTTATTTATTGTTCTGCTGATTGGTAAAGCATAAATTTCAGGGATCGAAGACGCACATTATGCCTTTGGGTTATTTTCAGTTACAAGATTCCAATAAAGGCTATCATGTCGTGCAATCCGCCAACTACCGGATAGCCTTCTTTATTCTGATTTGACTGAAAAATCGATTTTTAAAATGAGCATAGCGTTCACAAGAGTGACACAGCCCAATGGAATTCCTCGTTGTGCAGCAGAAACAAATTGACGATTTTAAATATGAGTGGCAGATCCCAGAGGATCGCCATTTTTCTGGGATCTGCCAAGTTGAAAATGATTACTTAATCAAGACCATTTTGCGGACTTGATGATAATTTTTCGCCTGCAACCGATACAGGTAAACGCCAGTAGCCACTTTGACGCCGCTGTCGTCGGTTCCGTCCCACAGAACCGAGTACACGCCTGGCTGAACCTGCTTATCAAACAGGGTTTTTACTTTGCGACCCAACATGTCGTAAATCACCAGGCTTACCTTCTCAGTTTTTGGAACGGCGAAAATGATCTCCGTCACTGGGTTAAACGGGTTGGGATAGTTCTGCTCAAGAGCAAAGTCCTTGGGCAGAGGCGCATCGCTTTTTTCTTTGATGCCAGTGGTTAATCCGGCGGCGGGGTAGTTATAGAGTTTGAAGCCGTCGATCAGACCTTTGTAGGTCCGTTTCTCCCAGCCAGCCACGCTGATATTGTGGGCATTGCCAATTCGCAATGGCGCCATGGGTGTAATTGGCGGACTGACCACCTTGCTGCCCTTCTTATCGATGACCCGACCCGTCTTGTCACTCAACTGGAACACCGCACTGTCCTTGGACACCTCATAGATCACATGATACCAGCGGCCCACTTTCACCAGGCTGTCCAGCACAATGGCATTATTGCCACCAGCCTGTTGCTCAAACCGAGCACTGATGATGCCAGTATTGCTCTCAAACCGTATGGCGTAATTCATCGCACCCCAGTTGTCCCAGGTGAGCGGCCGAATGATCATGCGGGTGTATTCCACCAGCGTATCCGGCTTCATCCAGAAATCCAGCGTGAACTCACTGCTCGATAAGAACGGCGAATCCACCTCCAGCCGCGTGGTATCCCCAGGCAGATACAACGACTTGCTGCCCACCACCGCGTCATTGGAATAGCTGGGCGTGCCAACGATCTTCACTGGGTTCTTGTACGCCGACCCATCCTTGGGCACACCCGAACCTTCCTCAAAATCCAACGACAACGTCATGGTATTGGCCTCAAACACCGCAAAGGTGAAATAGCTGGGATTGACCGCTGCCTCGGCAGTGGCTGGATTGGTGGTCCGATACCCAGCATTGTCCTTGGCCGACACATAATAGCGAATGATGCTGCCCAATGGCTGGCCTGGAATCACTCCCGTGAAAAGATTATTGCCAATGGCCGTCATCGGAACCTCCAACCAACCAGCCCCCAAATTGTAGTGCAGCTTCGCCTCGGTGATCGTCCCCGGCGCACCAATCTTCAAAATCTTGGCCCGAATCTCATAACTGCTCACCGTCGACGGCTGGTTGGGCAACGCCGTCACATCGGTAATGGCTGGCGGAATCTCAAAATTGCGCACCACATCGCTGATCCGAATCTCGTCCACAAAACCATCCAGCCAGGAATCATTGCTCGGCGACGCAATCTTCTTGCTCCCAGCCCACCCAATATGCACATCCTGAGCCGTGGTATTGGGCGGATCCGCCAACGCCGGATCATACCCCCGCGCCTGAAAATCAAGCAGCTGCTTCTGATCATCATGCACCATCTGAATGATCAGCTTATTCTGGGTGTCCCGAATAAAGGTCAAATGCACCCACTTGCCCGGGGCAAACACATTGTTGGCAGAAGTGTTGGAAATAAAACTGTCATATTTCTTGCAGTAATATCCAGTGTGGAACAGCCGATTGTCGCCCCACATCTCCACCCAATAGTTGGGATGCCAGAACACATCATCGCCCGGCTTGATGATCAACCGCGGCACCCAGCGCCATTCACCCGCCACATCCCCAAAGGTGAAAATGTTCAGCCACCCCTCAATGGTCCAGTCGCCGGTTAAATCCAAATTGTCATTATCGGCCACCGTCACATACGACGAATCGGTGATCGAGCCATTGTCCAACCGCAAGCATTGACCTAACCCCAACGCCGTGTTGGGAATAAAGTAATACTTGCCATGCGGCTCCGCATCCGCCGACATGGGCGACTCATTCTTGAAATTCCCGTCAAAATGCAACAGCAACCGCGTATGCTCATCCAGCGTATAGGGACCGCCGATGGGCTCGGCCGGTAATGGCTTGGCTGTTAATCCGGCGGCGGGGTAGTTATAGAGTTTGAAGCCGTCGATCAGACCTTTGTAGGTCCGTTTCTCCCAGCCAGCCACGCTGATATTGTGGGCATTGCCAATTCGCAATGGCGCCATGGGTGTAATTGGCGGACTGACCACCTTGCTGCCCTTCTTATCGATGACCCGACCCGTCTTGTCACTCAACTGGAACACCGCACTGTCCTTGGACACCTCATAGATCACATGATACCAGCGGCCCACTTTCACCAGGCTGTCCAGCACAATGGCATTATTGCCACCAGCCTGTTGCTCAAACCGAGCACTGATGATGCCAGTATTGCTCTCAAACCGTATGGCGTAATTCATCGCACCCCAGTTGTCCCAGGTGAGCGGCCGAATGATCATGCGGGTGTATTCCACCAGCGTATCCGGCTTCATCCAGAAATCCAGCGTGAACTCACTGCTCGATAAGAACGGCGAATCCACCTCCAGCCGCGTGGTATCCCCAGGCAGATACAACGACTTGCTGCCCACCACCGCGTCATTGGAATAGCTGGGCGTGCCAACGATCTTCACTGGGTTCTTGTACGCCGACCCATCCTTGGGCACACCCGAACCTTCCTCAAAATCCAACGACAACGTCATGGTATTGGCCTCAAACACCGCAAAGGTGAAATAGCTGGGATTGACCGCTGCCTCGGCAGTGGCTGGATTGGTGGTCCGATACCCAGCATTGTCCTTGGCCGACACATAATAGCGAATGATGCTGCCCAATGGCTGGCCTGGAATCACTCCCGTGAAAAGATTATTGCCAATGGCCGTCATCGGAACCTCCAACCAACCAGCCCCCAAATTGTAGTGCAGCTTCGCCTCGGTGATCGTCCCCGGCGCACCAATCTTCAAAATCTTGGCCCGAATCTCATAACTGCTCACCGTCGACGGCTGGTTGGGCAACGCCGTCACATCGGTAATGGCTGGCGGAATCTCAAAATTGCGCACCACATCGCTGATCCGAATCTCGTCCACAAAACCATCCAGCCAGGAATCATTGCTCGGCGACGCAATCTTCTTGCTCCCAGCCCACCCAATATGCACATCCTGAGCCGTGGTATTGGGCGGATCCGCCAACGCCGGATCATACCCCCGCGCCTGAAAATCAAGCAGCTGCTTCTGATCATCATGCACCATCTGAATGATCAGCTTATTCTGGGTGTCCCGAATAAAGGTCAAATGCACCCACTTGCCCGGGGCAAACACATTGTTGGCAGAAGTGTTGGAAATAAAACTGTCATATTTCTTGCAGTAATATCCAGTGTGGAACAGCCGATTGTCGCCCCACATCTCCACCCAATAGTTGGGATGCCAGAACACATCATCGCCCGGCTTGATGATCAACCGCGGCACCCAGCGCCATTCACCCGCCACATCCCCAAAGGTGAAAATGTTCAGCCACCCCTCAATGGTCCAGTCGCCGGTTAAATCCAAATTGTCATTATCGGCCACCGTCACATACGACGAATCGGTGATCGAGCCATTGTCCAACCGCAAGCATTGACCTAACCCCAACGCCGTGTTGGGAATAAAGTAATACTTGCCATGCGGCTCCGCATCCGCCGACATGGGCGACTCATTCTTGAAATTCCCGTCAAAATGCAATAATAATCGGGTATGCTGGTCGACCGTATACGGCCCACCAATCGGCTCCTGTGCAACAAGCTGATCGCCCACCGTCATGAACCCAATAAAGACGATGGCTAAGATTATTTTTGCTGGTAACGTCTGTTTCATTCTTGCTGCCTCCGTGTTTTAATTTTGCTGGTAGTGGTAAAGAATTCAACATCCGATAAAAAAACAGCGATCCGTAGGTTTGATCATCACCTCCAGTCCAATTAAGTCCGCGTGCTAAATACTTTTTTGAATAAAAAATGGTGCAATGAAATAATGCTTATGGTCGAGCAAAAGGAAAGACGTCCCGTTTCAAAGTTTCTCATGATAGATGTTATGGATGTGGGTGGCACATCGTTTTGATAAAGAGAAAAAGAATGGCATTGGGCTTTGAGATTAGATAAAAACGTGGAGATAAAATTGAAATGGATATTGGGAATGAATCGGCTCAATCCAAAAAAAGATGTTGATAAAATCATCGAATTCATTTAGCCTAAAATTTCAAATGATGAAAAATTTCAGAATCTTTATTTTCAACCTCGTTAATATAGCAAAAGATGATCATTTTGTCAAGTGGTTTCTTTAATATTTTTGCATTCGGAGATGGAACGAGACGGCGAGGGGGATGAAAAAAGAATTTCCGTTCCATCGAAAATTGTTCTGCCAAGATTGGGCTTCGTTTGGAGCGAGCATGGTGTAGTTGGGTATATGAGAAGCGAAAAATCAGAAGATGATTTTTTAAAAAGCTAAATGAGATGATTCTGCAACCAAATCATGCCTATTGAATTAAAATTCCTGCGCCCAGTTCGAACCTCTCCATGGCTTCAACCTCCGAGGCGTGAGTTTAAATAGATGAAAAGATGAATTTTGAAAATTTCAATTAACTGAAATCTGTTGATACAATTTTGTTTCACCAGCGTAAAGGGCTAATCTTAAAACCATTCGTAGTGCCACATAAATTTGCTGCCAAATAAGTAGCAAAACAATGATTCCGGTATTCGGCGCATGCAAGAGATCTGCGATGGGATTGTAGATAACCAGCAATATAACCCCCAGAATAAAGATGAGCATCGCAAATCCGAAGGTCACTCCGAAATTCCTGACTGCAAACCTGAGTCCCTGCAACAACGAAATCCTCATGCGCCTTTCATCGCTCCGAATCGTATAAATTCTGGCGTAATCTAAGATGATGAAGAAAACGATCAAGCTCAGGTATCTGAATCCCACCTTGATCCAACCGCCCCAGTATAGAACCGATTGATATGGATCGCTGCCAAACATCAGCCATTGAATCCCGGTCCAGATAAATTGTGCACAGAACAGCACAATGCCAATGAAACTGCTCCAAAGAAATAGTCTGAAGAATCTTGCGAAATATTTCGCTGCATCGGCCCAAAACTGAGGCGCCGAGAATCTGTCTTCACGGATGAATAGAGAAAGTGCCCCTCCAGAAAGGAAGAGCAGCATTAGCCAATATCCGACCAGCAATAACGGGAGCAGAACCGCATAGCAGGAAATTAGACCAGGATTGTGCTTGATAAATTCAAACAGAAAATCCATGTCCAGTCGGCCAGCTAATTTCTCTCCCATCAGGCTACTACCAATAAAATTCTGGAGCATTGAACGAAATGGTATCATCAGGATGATTCCGAAGATCAGATTGACAAGGTAATAGAGAACTATCAGGCATTTGTTCGTCCAGGTTTGGGCGAAGCCAAATTTAATTGCTTTGAAAATCATTTAATCCACCTTTCAGGTAAATAGTGTCTAAATAAAAACGGCAAATTTTGGGTGAGGCTCTCATTGCGAGCGGAGCGAAGCTATCTCTTCGCTTTATGTGATTCAATGAGATCGCTTCGGCAAAAAATGTTTCCCAATGACCAGAAAACTTAAAATATCACTCTTGGTTCAAGCACCAAATATTATCGCGACAAAAACTGCTTTATTTAACCCCACCCTAGCCCTATCCCGAACAAAGGGACAAAAAGTTCGACTTCTTTTTGGAGCAGTGAAAGCTTAGGGGATGAGATATAGCAAGCAAATTCTTAATGTTTTCGTACCGCTACCACGTTGTTCCAGTTGTAAAATTCCAATAACTGGCTAAGCAGCTACACCATCAGCCAATTGGCAAAGAGGCAACGTTATTTTAATCTGAACTAATAAGCTGCTTTTCAATAGATCCCGGCGCTTCCAGGAATGACACAGCCGAATTGAATTCCGTATTTTGTTATGGAAACAAAGTACATTCACAAAAGCTGTATTCGATATAGAAGCGATTTATTGTATTGTTGAATCCCACCAAGGAGCAAAAAAGTTTTCTGATGCTCATAGATCCAAATTGAATCCAGTGAATGCGTTCAAAATTTCGGGTTGATCGAGTAGCAGTTGCATCCAAAAAAGAAAGCGGATCGCCAATTTATGAATCCCTTTGGTATGGCTTTTTACTGATTGGCTATTATTGGTGAAATTGACATCGATCGGGATTTTATAATCGGGATCGACCGTGGCGGATATCAATTTTGATGGCTTGGTAAAGCGAAACTTCTTCCATAGCGCCCTGCCATCCCAGTGCTCGCGAATTTTCTCGCCGTCGTCGAACACAATTTCGATTTCAACTGGAAATTGAAAATCGCCGAGCCGGCGGATATCCACTCCGCTATAATAAAGCTTGGCTGTCTTCGTATTTGCCGAATCCGATCGGGAGTTTACGGAATCGTTGTTTGTGGTTGCAATAAGCGTTTCATAATCGCTCAAGGCGCTCAGCTCTTCCGCGCTGGCCGAGTCCGATTCAGAAATGGATAATGTGAAATCATAGCCTTCGTTCTTTTTGATTTCGCGAGTGAAAACCCGATCCACCGAGTAATCTAATACAGCAGAACTAAACAGCGCTTGATCGAAAAACCAGCTCAAATCCTGCCCTGAAATTTCATTGACAACGTGGATAAAATCCTCTGTGCTGGGATGGTTGAACCGCCAGCGTTCAAAATAGCTGCGCATGATATTGCGCATGGTTTCCTTGCCAAGGTAATTTTGCAACGTGGTTAATACCAAGGCTGGCTTTTGATAGGAATTCACGCCATAACTTGTTCCCGAGTAGAACTCCCACGATTTTTTCACGATGGGATCGAGATCGGGCGCATAAATGTATTGAGCTCGTTGTATTTGTTGATCGTTTATTTTAATGCCCATGAAGTCGATCATATCGCCCACTGGGCCATAATAATCAGCAAAGATCTGGTTTTCAGAATACGAATTGATCCCCTCATCCAACCAGGGCTCTTCGAATTCATTATTCGCCACAAGATGATACCAGAAATTATGGCCGAATTCATGAATGATCACCATCTCGATCATGCGCACCCCATTGGGAAGGCCATAAAAGGTGCCAGCGGTAATCAGGGTGGGATATTCCATGCCGCCCGATGTTATGGCATTGCGCCGAGGATCAACAATAGTGAGGTTGGGGTATGGATAGTCGCCGTACCAATTTTGAAAATAATCGATTGCAATCCTGGCGGCATCGAGATGGCGCTCGGCCTGATGGCGATGGTCAGGTTGCAGAAGAAGCCGGATATCCACATCCTGCACCTTGGCATTAACGTCAATAAACTCCGGGCTGGTGGTCCAGGCAAAATCGTGAACATCCTCCGCATGATAAAAATGTGTGGCGGTTCCATCTTCATTGTTTTTCACGTCGATTTCGATGCCGGTAGCACCGACGATATTTTTTTGTGGTACGGTGATCCGAACATTATAGACGCCATAGTCGGCAAAAAATTCGGATTGGCGATGATATTGGTGACAGTTCCAGCGACCGTTGCTGAAAACGCCTATTTTCGGAAACCATTGGCTGATAAAAAAATATTCCTTATGCGCCACGGTGCGGACAGCAATTGGAAGCTGTGGAATTTTGCCAGTGAAATGGATGAATAGCTGGATCGATTGGTTCGGTAGCAATGGCCGAGGGAGGGGCAATCGCACCACCGTGCGATCATGCTCATTCTCATCGTCAGGATGAATGAATTCCAACGCGTCTGTCAAATTTTCTCCTGTCGAAAGGGCGATCGAATCAATTTCCATATAGCCCCATGCCTGTGGTTTAACCTCCTTTTTTAAAGCAGCTTCCTTCATAAACGTTGATTGATTGTTGCGAAACGCATTCCAGTACAAGTGAAATTGCAGTTCCGAGATCCGTTCGCCAGTTTTATTGAACCAAGTGAGCTGCTCCTTCCCATAAATGATCTTTTTTTCAGTGTCGAGCCGAACCTCGATATCATAATTTGCGATGCGCGGGCTGAGCGGTTGCATGAAAATGACTGGCTGCCCTTTCGCAGGCTGAAAAAAGGCCAACGCCAGTCCAAAAATAACAATCATTCGCCAGCTACTTTTGAGTTCCATCTGTTCCTCCGGGCTGAAAAGATAATGATTGGCGGTGAGATGACAAATTGACGGCTGCTACCTGAATCTCACGAATCTGGGACGTTCTGTTCGATTCGCAATCGACCAGGCTGTAGAAAACACCAGTTGTCCGATTCTCGCCATTTTCACTGGGATGATCTTATCAGGGTCATCCGATGGTTTATGCAGATCAGGAGTCTCCTTGGTAAAATAGAATAGCACAGGAATGTCTTTTCGGTAAAAGGAGTAATGATCGCTCTGCATAAAATATCGATCCTGATCATAATCCAACTTTAGCCCAATTGTCCGATTGCATTGTTCATTGATGGCTTTCAGATCCTCGCTGCTTTTTGAACCAACGATGGCCACTTCATTCGTATCATTTCGGCTGATCATATCTAAATTGAGCATTGTAACGATATTTTCAATTGGGAAGATAGGATCCGTGGTAAAATAGCGCGATCCGAACAAGCCTTTCTCCTCACCAGCAAAGGTGATAAATAAAATGGAACGCCTGGGCTTAGTTTTGCAGTGGGCGAACGCTTCGGCTACCTCCAATACACCTGCAGTTCCCGAGGCATTGTCATCCGCTCCATTGTAGATGCTATCATTGCTCACCCCCACATGGTCGTAATGAGCGCCGATAACCACGATCTCATTTTTGAGTAACGGATCAGAGCCTTCAAGAAAGCCTACCACATTTTGCGTGGGAAATTTTTCAGCTGCCAGAGCGGTCTCCATAGTGATGATTTTATCGGGGATGTCGAACGAAAATGGTTCCAGTTTTTCATCAATGCTTCGGTGAATTTGTTCGTAATTATAGCCGGTTCCTGTCAACAGGTCATCAGCCAGCTCTTTGCCAATTCGCATGGCGACGATCTGACTCTCAGCCGCTTCCTCTAAAGTGAGTGGGATGGCGTCCTCTGGGGCGTTGCGCATTAAGCTCGGCCAGGGATTGGGAGGTCGGCGAAAGCGATGCGTTGGCGGCGAGACCAGCAGCAATCCTACCGCTCCATGATCTCGGGCATTTTGAACCTTGATCAATACCTTGCTGTGATCGGTCTCTTTTGCCCCATCAAATTTGCTGGTCGAGTCCTTCTCCTGCGGTTCACCGGTGAAGGCTAGGACGACCTTCCCTCTGGCATCGATATTTTGATAATCGTCATAATGATATTCTGGGGCGGTGATCCCATATCCTGCAAAGACAATTGGCGCAGTCACGCAGCGATTCGCCGTCAGATGCAGCGGGACAAAGTCATTTTTGATGTGATATGTGGTATCCTTTCCAGCAATGTTCAAGGCAAGGGTATTGGGCGAAGAGAGCCGCGTTTTTAAAACATTGAAGCGTTGAAAATAGGACTGGTGAGATCCGACTGGCTTTAATCCATAGCTGGCAAATTCCCTGGCAATGTATGCCGCACACGAATCAAGCTCCGCGCTTGGAGTATTTCGTCCTCTCATGGCATCGGACGCCAGATAATCGACGTGTGCTTTCATCTCTTGAGAGGTAATCGAAAGAAAACCTTCGGTTGGGACCAATTGGCTGCGAACATAGCCCGGAATAAAACTGGTCAACGAAAGAAAAATAATTAGAGCGATTTTGGAGGCAGCATTTTTTAACATTCCATAGTTCCTTCTGAATATTTTCTTTTGCTCCTTCAGCAAGCTGCGAGCATTCACCCCATCGCATGGTTGCACAGCAATAATATAGCAGATATTTTCACAATATCAAGAGCATTTTCGAACAATCCTCCAGATATTTCCTGCTGGAATAGTTGCGCTGCGATGCGATAGATGAACTGATATAATTGTTCGGAGCTTAAAATAGAATTTGCACTCAATACGCTCGCATTCACAATAAGTTTCGATGTTCATTGGGCCATATTCCCCAAATCGCTGTTCTAAGAGACATGAATGCACGAGGCGAAAAAGGTCCAGGCTAATCATGTTTTGGAACGATCTTTTCGCTCAGATGGGAGTGCTTCTATGTTCCAGTTGCAAAATTCAATAACAGGTTGAACTGTCATGTCGTCCACCAGCAGGCCGACAGGAATCTCCATTTTGATTTGATGTAATAAGCGACTTCTCAAGAGATACCTGTATTCGCAAGAATACCACTGTCCAATTAAGTTCCGCATTCTGTAACAGACGAGTTGGTCAGTTTGAATTAAACAACATTGATTTTCCATATTTTTCTCGCCTGGCCCGTTACCCTGCGGGGACAAGCTTCAATATGAGGGACGATCGCAAGTCTACACCCGACAGGGCAGGGGATTTCGGGGAGGTTTAGGCTAAGCTGAATATGTAGGATAAAGAGAAAATTTTGTTGAGTGGGTAAAGATCACTTGACAATCATGAAATCTTTTGATAAATTCTGATCGCAAGGTGCTCAAGAGTGATAGTTAGCTTCAGGTACAAAATTTCATTAACCGTCTGAAATGTCATCCCTCCGTATTCGGGCATCTTTTATTGTGAATAAACAAAACGCTTTGAAATACATCTCTGCATTCGCATGAACAGCGCGACCGAATTTAATTCCCAATTTTGCGATATAAACGAATCCAAGGAGCGAAATATGGCCAATGGAATTTCTCGACGCGATTTTATCATAATTAGCTCTTGTGCGGGATTGGGTCTGCTGATTGGGTGTTCTGTAAGGAATCGCTTTGATATAATCATTCGGAATGGAATGATTTTCGATGGCACCGGAGCGCAAGCCGTGAACGCAGATATTGCAATCAAGGGCAATAAGATTGTGGCAATAGACCACTTAGGTTCTGCAACAGCGGATTTGGTGATTGACGCTACTGGATTGGCAGTATCACCGGGATTTATTGATATTCACACGCACACCGATACTGAATTGATGGTTAATCCTTATGCCGAGAGTAAAATCCATCAGGGGGTTACCACCGAGGTTTCGGGCAATTGCGGCTATTCTCCATTTCCTTTGAACGACACTGACCTTCGAAAATTTGATCAGGAATTATTCGAAAAATATGGCATTCACGCATACTGGAAAAGAACTGCAGAATTCTTAACATTGCTGGAGCAGAAGCAGATATCCATCAATTACGCCACCTTTACTGGCCATGGCAATTTGAGGAGTTTTGTTATTGGAAAAAATGATGTCGCGCCAACTGCAGAGCAGCTTGAAAAAATGAAACGATTGTTGGCAGAATCGATGGATCAAGGCAGCTTTGGTCTTTCAACCGGGTTGGAGTATGCTCCAGGGTGCTATGCGACCACCGATGAACTGATCGAATTATGTCGTGTGGTATCTGAGAAATGTGGTATCTATGCCACGCATATCAGAAACGAAGATGACTTAGTGGAACAGGCGGTCGAGGAAGCGCTAAAAATTTGTCGCGTGGCGAGAGTAGCAACTCAGATCTCGCATCTGAAGACGTGCAATCCAAATAATTGGCACAAGATGGACAACCTATTGCGGATGATCGAACAGGCAGCTACCGCCGGGATGCCAGTCAATGCCGATCGCTATCCGTATATTGCTTATGGCACCGGCCTTTCGATCTTCTTGCCCACCTGGTCTCGACAAGGAGAAGCAGAAGATATCATCGCGCGGTTACAAGATGATCAGCTATGGTCTGCTATCAAATCCTATATCGAAAGTCGCGGGGTGCAAATCGGAGGTTGGGATCGAGTCATGGTTCGCACGTGTTTCTCGGAAAAGAACAAGAAGTGGGAAGGGATGACGATTCAGGAATGCGCGGTGCAGTCAGGGAATGAGCCGCTTGAATTTATCCGGCAAATTTTGATTGAAGAAAAAAATCGCGTGGATATCGTTGGATTTGCCATGAACGAAGATAACCTCAAAAAGGTGCTGTCCCATCCCCTGGTGATGATCGGTTCCGATGGAAATGCGGTTTCCCCAACCGGCAAACTATCGCAAGGGAAACCTCATCCCCGATATTATGGCACTTTTCCGCGGGTGCTTGGCAAATACTGTCGTGAAGAAAAGCTGTTTGATTTAGCCATGGCGATCAAAAAAATGACCTCTATGCCAGCAGAGAAATTGGGACTGAGCCAGCGCGGCTATCTGAAACCAGGGTACCTTGCCGACATCACGATTTTTAATCCAGAATCGGTGATCGATACGGCTACGTTTGTCAAACCGCATCAACTTCCGATTGGAATAGAATATGTCATTGTCAATGGCAAGTTAACAGTGAACAAAGGCAAACATACCAAGGCTTTAGCAGGAGAGATACTAAGGCATTCGGTTTGATCCATCTGTAAGATTTCGACAAGCATCCGAACTGAAAAGCACAATCCTTTCCACCGACAGATCAAATCTGAAATAGCTTAACCAATATTTGTAGCGTTGATCAACTGGCCATGCTGATATTTTTTATTCGACTTATCATGAAAGGAATACGAATGAAAGTTATCCACTTCACAGCACTTGAAGCCATGCCAATCAATGACCCAAATGTATCGGGCGTATCCCGTCGGGTACTTATTTCTGCTAAAGACAATGCGCCCAATTTTACCATGCGGCTATTTCATGTAGAGCCAGGTGGCTATACGTATTATCATTCGCATGATTTCGAACATGAAATTTTTGTCATCGAGGGTCAGGGTGAAGCGATTGGCACCGACGGAGCGACGCCAATCAGCGCAGGAACCGCGATTTTTGTTGCGCCAAATGAGGTCCATCAATTACGAAATACAGGCAATGGCCGAATGAGCTTTTTATGCCTGGTTCCAAACCGAGGACATCAATGATCTGCTTGTCGGTCAAGTCGCACTATTGACCGACAAGCTGGAAAAGAGCTAATTCGTAGTCGTCAAATATGTGCTTTCAATAAGGTCGTGGGCTCGTGCTGCCAGCGATTTTGCCTGCTCAATGACGTTGTTTTCGTCGATGAGCTTTTCCAGGATGGGAGGATTGATAATAATCTCAACTTCAAAGCCGCGTAAATTCAAGACACCCCAGAAATGATCGATAAAGGTCATATCGCTGTGCCAGGTGACCAGATCGCGATTTTTGGGACTGAATGGCTCCTTGTTCACCGTTGCATAACGGATCGTAATCGGCAGGATAGGGATTTCTGCCAAGATGGGGGAGGAGAAGATGCCTTTTTTAAATGGCAAAACTCCCTCGCCGTTTGAGGAGGTTCCCTCTGGAAAAACCTGAATGGTTAAGCCCTGCTTTAAGTATTTGGCAATTTGTCCGATATAGGGCTTATTTGCAGAGGGCCCCTTTTTGCTTCGATCGACAAAAATAGAGCCGGCCAGCCAGGCCAGTTGCCCCAGCAGTGGCCAGTATTTTACCTCTTTTTTTGCAACAAATAGCCCCGGCTTTTTGCATCCCACCAAAATAATATCAAGGTAGCTGAGATGATTCGCGACCATGAAATAATTCTGCTTTGGATCAATTCGTTCCCCATGGATGAGTCTGACGGTTATGCCTAACACCCAGACATTGAGGCTTGCCCAAATTTTGGTGAGAAAAATAGCGATTTTCCGATGCGTGTACCTGCCGGCAAATAGCGCCACTGGTGCAAATAAAATCGCGATAACAAGAAAAACCAGATTGACCACCAAAAAGCCGATTAGACGTGCTAACCGTCGCATCACAAACCCCTCTTCAATCGTTAGTCAGCTTAGTATCAGGTTATTTTCTTTTGCAACAATACCAACATCTGTTATTGACAGCGGAATTCAAGCTATTAAATTATTGTTGCGATCCATTAGCAGAGGTCTTATAATGATTTTGATAGCGATCTGAAATTTGATCCGTGGAGAGAAGAATAAAGAAGTCAGTCGTTCCAAATTCGGCATCCAAAGCTGGCTCGCCGCAGATAACCGCGCCGACTCGGATATAGCCTTTTAATAGTGGTGGGATTTTCTTCAGTACATCCCGGCATTGATCTTGAGGAAGATCATCGCGCAGCCCGGGGACAATGCATTTCTCGACTGGGTATACACGAAATTGTTCCGGAGCAAAATATTTTGATTTCAAATATGAATAAATCTGACTCACCTCCGCAACGTCGTGGGTATGCAAGCTACCGCAACCAAAAAGATATTTGGCATCCGCCATTTTCAAATATTTTGCTATTCCAGCCCAGAGCAAATGGATCACCGCTCCAGAACGATAGTCTTTATGCACGCAGGAACGTCCCATTTCTAATATTTCAACAGGAAGTTTTTTAAGGTTGGACAAATCGAACTCGCCTTCTGAATAGAAACCGCCGTTCTGATTCGCAACGGACTTTCGCAGCATCCGATAGGTGCCAACAATTTTATTATTGGCTTTAGCGATCGCAATGAGATGATCGGCATGTTCGTCATATTGATCTTGGTCCAATCCTGTTTCCCATGACGAACTCAATCCTTCATTCATTTCAAGATTAAACACTTCAAAGCGAAGCCGCTGCGCCCCTTTGACCTCCTCGGCGGTCTCAGCTATTTTTACTTGGAACTCATCAGATTCGATACTAAATCTTATCTTTGAGACATTAGACATTTTTGCGCTCTCCATCGGCATTCTCCTTCTATCTAACATTCAAAATTTAACAATTAAAACCAAAAATAAAAATCCCCAAATTAAGGGATCTGCTTGTAACCTATACCTTCAATTCATTCGATGTTCGCTTTCCCAGCATCAGAAATTTTGATATTACCATTTGATGCGCTTGAAGAGCCTGAATAAATTTCAACAATAAATCCAATTCTACTTGATTCAATTTGCACAAATAAGTTTAATTTGTCAAGACTCTTATGTAATATTAATGTAAATATTTTTTCTCTTGATTCTCAGCTTTATAATTCGTATTTTCGGCAACCAAAAATTGGTCAGCCCGATCAGCAACTGAATAAAATCTTCAACCCAAGCTGGCACGGGCCTTTGCAGCATATTTTGAGGAAAATGATGATGCAGAAAGTCATGTTAGATGTGACAGATGATATTAATGTATTAAACGATCGAATCCAGCCAAAACCGCAGGTAACAAAGGAGGCCGGTGGCGAAGAACAAGCATATTCTCCAGACGTTTGCAATCAGCTTTGGGCAATGGTTGAAGCAGCCCGGCTTACGAAGCGCTATCGGAAGTCCCGTTACGAGGTTGGAGATATGATAAAAATGGATCTGGTTGGGATCTGTCCCGATAGCAAGTTTCAGGCGATATTTAGAATTGAGAAGTTTGTCGGCGGCGGATTTGCAGGACAGGTCTACAAAGTCAAACTCATCGAAGTCGATAGTGATCACCAAATCGGCACAGAAAAATTAGAGCTGGGGAAAAGCTATGCGATGAAGATCCTCGTTCCCCCCTCGCGATTTTCGGTGCTATTCAGAAATCTCATTTATTGGCTCGCCTACCAAGGGCCTTTTGCCGCTCAGGTCAACTTTGCTGCTGCCCGGGTGGGAGTCCTATGGTTAAAATTGATTCAGCGGGCTGCTAAATTATTTTTGGGCAGTGAACATGCTATTGTGAACACTTATGGGACTTTTTTCGATAAAAATTTTAATAGTTATGGTGAGATTAATGAGTGGGTGCCTGGCAGAACCTGGAAGTTCGAGATAGATGACAGAATTTTTGAGAGAAAGAAATGGAGAAAGCTTGATTTTATCCCAAAGGATGGTTCGGTAAATTCAGTTGAGTATTTGACCAAGCGGAAATTTATGGAGAAGCTGGTCAAACTGCTGCATGAGATGGGTGCGCCGGAACTGGCGCGGCAGTACGAGTGGGCGACCATGAAGAGCCAGCCAAACGTTTTGAAACGAAATGATTCCGATGATGGGTATTATAATGGGTTGGTGGCTATTGATTTTCGTGCCGGCTTGGCTCTATTGCCCTTCCTGCCAATGAGCCCGGCAGATTTTCGATTGATCATTCAGGGAATCCTTCGCGGTAATTTGGTCCAATTTGATCGAGGTGATCTCAATAAGCTCTCGCAATTTATCCAACAGCACCAGGATGAATTTAGAGACTTGAAGCCAGCCTATGAAGAACTCCTGATTCGAGAATCCGAGTATCGTGGGTCTCTGCCTGATATTTTTCATCAAGGATTTCAATTAATACTTAAAAAATCACTGCGCAAAACAGTTAAGCAAGGCTTGATCTCAGGATGGAAGTGCAAGGACCTGCTGGATGACCAGCAAGCAGAGAAAGTAGCACAATCGTCGGTGCGCTTTATTTTGTTTTATTTGTTGGGCATTTTTCCAATTGTGGGTAACTTCATCCGTCGGCTATGGGGGAATCGGCTTTATGCTAAACACATCAAACAGATTTTTACTGAATCGGGATACTTTGGGAGAACCTTACGTGCCAAGCAAGCCAAAGCACTGATTGACTGGTATCGGGATGGTAGGATCGTCGCACAGCGAGCATTTCGACTCGTTCATACGCCGGTAAGATTTTGGCTTCAATGGTTCTTGTTGAGCTGGTTGCCACCAAAATGGCATCGATTTTTCACCGACGGAAAGTATGCCTGGAGCTCATTCAAATATGCGGTGACTTACCCGGTTCGCTTCTACCGCGATGCTGATTTTCGCGAAGCCTGGTTGCTTCAACAGGTAGAGGCGGGTTATCAGGAAGGGATGCTGACTGATCAGGAAGCCGATAGCATTCGTGCCAATATTAAAGATGTTTTTGTTCAAAAATATCTCAAATGTGTGGCTGTGCATGTGGCTACCTTGCCGATTACTCAAATTGTCTCTGGCATCGCCGCATTGTACGCGATGATTCGGTTCGGTAAGACATGGTCAGAGGGATTATTGTATGCGGGAGCCATCCTGGCCGCATTCCAAGCAACCCCGGTTTCCCCTGGTTCGCTGGTTCGAGGTAGCTATGTGCTTTATTTAATGATAAAAGAACGCGATGTCAAAAATTATTGGATCGCTGCCATGATCTCATTCTGGCATTATGTCGGGTATTTGGGTTTCCCGGTTCAGATGGTTGCTAAATTCCCAGCTTTATCCCGATTAATGGCGGGAAGATGGGCAACGAATATCGTTCATATCATCCCTGTCTTTGGTGAGCGCGGAGCGTTACTCGAACATTGGGTTTTCGATCTCTTCTTTAATGTGCCCATCTCAATTCGCAGAATGTTTGGTCAAAAAAAGAGACGTCAGAGGTTATCCTGAACAAATCGGTTTTTAGATGGTCAAAATTGATTTTTTATGCCCCAATTAATTTTTTGATTCTTCAATAGCTAAAAAGGGTCAAAAAATTTTTAAAAATTTTTTTCTATGAAACGGAACTTCTGAATCTTTTAAAAGTATAAAGCATCAAAAAATAAAACAAAATAGGATACCCTCCCAATAACACGGTCTAAATGACCAGGTGATAAATCTAAAGCGGTCAAGGTTATTCTGGGTTTTACCTCCTTTCTTCCCATTATAACTTTTGGCCGCTTTCCTTTTTTTTATAACCCCTTTTTCTATCCGCTATCGGCCATTGTCCGCCCAACTTAGACAGTTAAAATTTTTTTCGTTTTCTTTCTGGGTATGAGGAATAGGCAATTATTGATCCATCCGATTTTTTTGTTTGAAAAGGGTGAGTGGTGAAAAGCGGTCATCTTGTTTTTTGATTGGTATTTTATCTAACTTCCAACAATCAAGCTTTACAAAAATGGCAATATGCATAACTGTTGGGCGCTGATAGCTGGTAGAATCCTATTGGACGGCCAGAGGGCCTCATCAACAAGTGGTGGCTTATGTGGGCGAACTGGATGCCTCGGGTTGGTTGAGTATTCAATTGGCGACTGAAACTCCATGGGATTGTTATCTCGATCGGTTTGATGCGCTGGCATTATAACAAGTTGAAATCAGCTTAAATGCTGGCCGTGTTAAAGTGTTTCGAGATTTTGGGAGGAAATATTTGGCGCAGATTTGCCGTCACAGTGGCTTAGGCAATGAACCTCGAAAAGTGATCTACGGAAGAAAACAAATCAAAGTAGCTGATGTAATTTTTCCGACTCGGAACGCATTGAAATTCAATTAGTGCGCGTGAGCAAAACCGACCCGCATCAAATAATTTTGTTGCAGCGGCTGGCTATTCATCGGCCAAAATGAAGATCATGAAGTCCAAAAATGAAGTGAAAGCTTGACGTTATCTTCGGTATTGATGCATAATTTAAATCCCCCCAGGGTTGAAGTTGGGTTAGTTCGCTTGATGAGATTTTTACATGAAATAGGATGCCCCATGCTGAACCTTAGCAATAATTGGTTCTAATCAAGTTTCTTCCAAATTCATTTCATGAACAACAAATCCAGCCAATTGCGCGCTGGACCTGTCATGTTTATTTTTCTCGACCCATCTTGAAAGCTTCATTAAAAATTATAATGATTTTTGAATATTTCCATAAAGGGAAAGATTTCGAAATGGCGTTGAATTCAGGTGCAGAAACACTTTTGATTAGAGGGTAGTGCCGAGCGATGCCAAACGACATGTTATGCGCTTAATTGATTGCCTGTGGCCGTAATCGGCTCATCGTGCGAATCCTCAATGAATTCTGTCCAGCGATGTAGCCAATTAATGGCACAAATTCATAAATGACATCGCTCAATCCAATCTATCGCAAATGATTTTTAAAACATGGTCGTTTGACGAGGCGACATATTGAAAATCAGCTTGGAATTATCTCTAAGCCACAATGGTTGCAGGCCTTCTATCGATAAATGCATGAAAGAAGTGGATGGCTTTTTACAAGACATCAGCATCATCTGCCTTTGGTTCTTCAATATCATCAATACTCTCCGCGGGCGTTCGCTCATCTTTGATTTTCTCAATGTAGCATTTCCAATGATAAGGGGAATTGCTGTGGACCGGAATGAAAGGACGTCCTTTGATCTCTTTTTTGCAATGGTGACAAATCGTAATCTGCTCCATGTTCGATTCCTCCGGAGTTATATTTTGTCTTGATGCGTTGTTTGCGCAAATGTATTATACAACCAGAAATAATAAAGTTCCCTTGCGCGCTCATTTCATACAGATTTGAACAAACTTCATGCCACCGAGCAATTATGATGATGTCTACCACTACTTTTAATTTTGCCTGTGGATGGAAGGATCTTTAGATCAGATGAGAAAATTTAGACTTATCGGGTTCAGAGAAAAATAACTTGACTTTGTCTGAAAAATTATTAATATTTTGAAGAAATTTGAATCCAAAAATTTTATTCTCAAACAAGGGCATTGAGAAACGATTGGAGTAAGTATGAAAAGGATTGTGATCGATGCAATGGGAGGGGACTATGCGCCGGAGGAAATTATCAAAGGGGTTGCTGCAGCATGTCTGGAAAGTGCCGATATCCATTGCATTCTTGTAGGGAATCAGCGTCAAATCACGCCCCGGATTGAATCACAAGCGATTAGCCACGAACGCTGGTCCATTGTTCATGCTGCAGAAGTGATTTCAATGGATGAATCCCCTAAGGAAGCGGTTGTGGAAAAGGAACACGCCTCGATTAATGTCGCTGCCCGGCTGATCAGGGATGATTATGGCGATGCGCTGGTTAGCGCTGGAAATACGGGGGCGACGATTTTATCCTGCTCCAAGTATATTCCGCGTTTGCCAGGGATTGAACGGGCAGTGTTGGCAGCTATCCTGCCGGTATCGAAAAATAAAAAGAGCGATCCCGGAATATCAATTTTGTTAGATGTCGGTGCCACTTTGCATTGCAGTGTGAATCAGTTGCTCAGCTTTGCGATTATGGGGAAACAATATGCCAGAACGGTGATGGATATTGAGAACCCGCGAATTGGATTGCTGAACATAGGTGAAGAGGAGACCAAAGGGAACGAAACACTTATTCAGACCAATCGAGAACTGCGAAGAAATCCGCAATTTAATTTTATTGGGAATATCGAAGGCAAAGATATTATGACAGGTATCGCAGATGTTATCGTAACCGAGGGGATGGTTGGAAATATTGTGCTCAAGTGCCTGGAGGGGATGGCGGAATTAACAGTGAAAACCGGCAAAAAGTTGTGGAAAAAAAACTTGCTGTCCCGGCTGGGATTGACCATGCTGGCGCCGATGCTCAAGAAGATAAAACGTAGGATGGATTATACGGAATACGGTGGCGCACCGATATTGGGGTTTGAAAAATTGGTTGTTAAAGCCCACGGACGATCGAAAGCCAAAGCGATTAAAAACGCGATTCTTTTCGCTGAAAAATCAATTCAAAATCAATTATCTAAAAAAATTGAAGCGGCAATGAAAGAGTTTTATCTACATATGTTCAATCACAGTGAAAGATCACACGAGTGAACCATGATTTGAAGCTAGAGGAAATCTGGGTCATCCGAATTTTCATCTTGCGAGCACAAAATATCTCATGAAGAATGAATGAATACCAGTCGAATGGTCTTTAAAAAGTCGAGAAATGTTTCCCTCAACCAACATGGAGGAAAGCAAAATGAACTTTTTCGTGCAACCGATTCGATTCTTATCTTTAGTTATCCTCTTGGTTTGCCTCTTGATAAGTTGTAATAAACAACAAATTCCCCCATATCAAAACGCGAAATTGAGCGTTGAAAAACGGGTAGAAGATTTATTAAGTCGGATGACGTTAGAAGAGAAAATCGCTCAACTGCAATGCGTGATCTCTGATATCGAACAAGCGGATATCATCCCGAAAAAGAGCATTGGAAATGTAGGGACTGTTCTTCGTCCGCTGAACGCAAAACAGGCGGCAGAGAAAATGAATCGAATCCAAAAAATGGCGCTGGAAGAAACTCGACTTGGAATCCCAATTCTGATGCATGATGAAGCTCTGCACGGCCTGATCGGAAAAGGGGCGACCAGCTTCCCGCAGGCCATAGGATTGGCTGCAACCTGGGACACCGATCTGATGAGCCAGGTCGCCGCGGCCATTGCTGTTGAGACAAAAAGCCGAGGGATTCGGCAGGTGCTTTCGCCAGTGGTGAATATTGCCAGAGATGTTCGCTGGGGCCGTGTTGAAGAGACATACGGCGAAGATCCGTTTTTAACCGCCAGAATGGGAGCAGCGTTCTGCAAGAGTTTTGAAGAAGCGGGAGTGATAACCACTCCGAAACATTATGCAGCCAACGTGGGTGATGGAGGTCGGGATAGCAACCCGATTCATTTTTCTGAACGGTTACTCAGAGAAATTTATTTCCCTGGCTTCAAAGCCTGTTTTCAGGAGGGCAAGGCTACCTCTGTTATGGCCGCATATAATTCTTTGGATGGCTTGCCATGTTCAGCCAATCGCTGGTTGCTCACTCAAATTCTTCGAAAGGAATGGGGATTCTCTGGATTTGTCGTCTCAGATTACGGCTCCGTCGGTGGGATTTTTGACCTTCACAAAACTGCTGGAAGCAAAGAAGAAGCGGCCAAACAGGCGATCGAAGCTGGGTTGGATATCGAATTGCCCAATATCTATATTTACGGTGAACCACTCCTTGCCGCGGTCAAACAGGGAATGGTTTCTGAGGCAACGATCGATCAGTCGATTCGACGGATCCTTCGCGCAAAATTTAAGCTCGGTCTATTCGATAACCCGTACGTCGATCCCGAGGCTGCCGACCAGATCAATGATTGCGAAGCCCATCGCCAATTGGCCCGACGGGCAGCTCAGGAGGCGATCGTCCTGCTAAAAAATGAGCCTCTGGTGTTGCCATTAAAGAAGGATTTGAAATCTATTGCCGTCATAGGGCCCCTCGCCAATGCGGAGAAGCTGGGTGGGTATAGCGGTTATGGGATAAAAGTCGTCACTCCCTTGGAGGGAATTCAAGCAAAAGTGGATGCAAGGACCCAGGTATTGTATCACCGAGGCTGTCAGCTCGAAAATGTCACGCTCCCAGTCATCCGGTCACAATATCTGACCCCATCGGGTGGCGAAAAAGGCGTGCATGGCTTACGGGGAGAATATTTCAACACCATGGAGCTTTCGGGCGAGCCAGCCCTTGTTCGGGTGGATAAGGAAATTTATTTTGATTGGGGTGGCCGATCACCCGCAGAAGCCATCAATGCGGAGCAATTCTCCGTGCGCTGGACTGGCAAGCTGACGGCCCCAGAAACTGGTGAGTATCAGATTGGCGTCACAACTGATGATGGCGTGCGGCTGTTTCTGGATGGCAAATTGCTGATTGAATATTGGAAGGATCGCTCCCCGATGACGAATATGGTGACTGTCAAATTGGAAAAAAATCGGCAATATGATATTCGCATGGAGTACTATGAAAATGCCGGTGGAGCATTTGCCAGTTTGGGTTGGAGTTACGCGCCAGATTATAATCGTGAGTTCGGCGATGCGATTCAGGCTGCGAAAGCTGCCGATGCGGCCATTGTGGTAGTTGGAATTATAGAAGGCGAGGGGATGGATCGTTCCAGCCTCGATCTCCCTGGGTTGCAGGAAAAACTGATTTTAGACATTTCCCGTACCGGTACCCCTACGATTGTTGTTTTGATTAACGGAAGCGCAGTGACCATGCAAAATTGGAAGGATAAAGTGCAGGCCATCGTGGAAGCTTGGTATCCCGGCGAGGAAGGCGGTAATGCCATTGCTGATGTGCTGTTTGGCGACTATAATCCCGGCGGCAAATTGCCTATTACATTTCCCCAGTTCGTTGGGCAGGTACCGCTCTATTACAATCACAAACCTACCGGACGGGGCTACGATTATGTGGATCTCAGCGGCAAACCGCTATTTCCATTCGGATATGGGGTGAGCTATACCCAGTTCGAATATAGCAATCTGAAAATCGAGCCGGCCAAGATGAAGCTCAACGAACGAGCCACTATTTCATTTGATATTCAAAACATTGGCGCAATGGCCGGAGATGAAGTTGTGCAGCTTTATATCCATGACCCAGTGGCCAGTGTGGCTCGCCCGGTAAAAGAGCTGAAAGGCTTCCAGCGGATCCATCTCAATCCTGGCGAAAAAAAGTCGATCGTTTTCCAGCTAATGCCCGACGATCTTTCTCTGTGGGATGCGAATATGAACTGGGTCATAGAACCGGGCCAGTTTGACGTATTTATCGGAAGCTCTTCCGAAGATATTCGATTGAAGGGGAGCTTTGAGGTAATAAAATAAATATTTCTATCGTTTCGGCAGCGCCATGGAAGCAAACGGGCTGCTGTTCTTGACTGGGTGGCTTCAACGGCAACTTCTCCATTTTTCTCAATGCAGACTCTTAGAAGCTCGGCTTCTCCGATCTGAAAGCATCGATTCCAGGCATCCGAAAGATTTTTGTTCTCACAAAAATCTTTCGGATTGTCAGGAATTGGGACTGAAAGAAAAATGGCTTGACTTTTTGCCGAGAATTCGTTAGCTTAGGTCGGTTCAAAATTGCACGGCAAATTCGTGTTTGTTGTAATCGTTGATGATACAGAAGAGAGGAAGCAGCTAACACGTTCAATGACCAATGAGAAATTCAAACAATGTGGGGCTTGCAAGAAGATTTGGAAAACCGTTGACGAGTTTATTAACGATAAAGACATAAAGGTGCTATGGCTACAAGTTATCCCGGGGCATCCAGATGCCAATTGCATTATTTTTGAGCATAAAGCATGCGGAAGCACAACCTCGGTACTCACCCCAAAGCTTCGTCATTTATTGCATCGAAAGTTTGAGAGCATTGAGGATCTCTATGGAACGGCTGAATGCAATAACCACTGCAATACCCGAAATACCATGGCTGCCTGCGAAAAAAAATGTGTTAATGCTCAGGATCGTGAGCTGGCCCGAATGTTAGTTTCGCTGAAATGGGGGGATTAATCAGTGGCAGTTTGACAAAATTTAATCGCACATGGTGCGGATATGTGGATGGCAAAGAGTCAATTCACTTGTGATGGGGACTGAGAATAGGGGAGTGCTAAGAATATTCCAGTAACAGCGATGCGGTTTTGTTGTTGAGCGGGAAGAAAAGAGGATTCACAGCCACTTCAATCAAAAATGGAGAGTAAGCATGGCAGAGAAACAGAAAATACTCATTATCGATGACGACCAGGACTTTCGAATCTCGATAGGGACACTGCTAAAAAGCCACAATTATGAAGTGATCGAAGCTGAATCTGGAAAGCAAGGCCTAGAAATGATCAAAACGAATCGTCCTGACTTGATTGTCTTAGATATTATGATGGAGACGATCGATGAAGGCTATTTGCTTAATCAGATCATTAAATTTCAAAAAGAATATGAGGAATTTAAAAGCTTGCCCATTTTAATGGTCTCTTCTATCCAGCAAGATCCGCTATCGCGATTTCCCAAGGCAGCCGGAGAAGTGGAAATGATCACGCCCGATTATTATATGACAAAGCCCGTGGACATTCCGAAATTTTTAGAAATGGTAAAAAAATTATTGGAGAAATAGGGCATTTGTACATCATGCCTGGATGATAATTTGACATTATCACCGTCATAACATAATCGTGGGATAAATTATACTCCTCTATTTTGGGTTCAAGCAAACTCCGCCAGCTATGGAAAAAACGAAAAAAAAAATCATCGTCATCGACGATGATCCAGTGATGCGATTATCTTGTGCGAAAATTCTTGATAAAGAGGGCTATCTTGTCGAAACTTATGAGGATGGCGAGCAAGGGCTGGCCGCCATAAATCATCAAAAACCCGATTTATTAGTGGTCGATTTGAAGATGCCAAAAATTGGCGGCATGGAAGTCATTTCGCGAGTGCATCAGATCAATCCCGCTATCTGCATTGTCGTCATCACTGGTTATGCCACGATTGGCACTGCGGTGGATGCGATGAAGGCTGGAGCCTATGACTTTTTGCCCAAGCCTTTTACCCCAGATGAACTGCGGCTGATCGTTAAGCGCGGACTCGAACGAACAGAACTGCTCGAACAATCGCAGCGTTTGATGCGGGAAAAGGAAAATTTGCAGCGCTGTTTTTTAACTTTTGTAACGCATCAATTACAATCGCCCCTGGTCGCTATCCATCAATATCTGGAAGTACTCAAAACCTTAGAGGATTCTCCAGATAAACAGGCACTGCAGCGGGAATGGATCGATCGGTCCATTGTTCGATTGAAGGAATTGATAGCCATCATTCAGGACTGGTTGACCATTGCGAAAATTGAAAGCGGGCAATTTATCCAATATTTAGAGCCAGTCGAATTAAAGCCTGTCCTCGAGGACCTGGTGCAGGGCCACATTGAACAAGCCAAGGAGCATCAGGTTACCATTTCATCCCAAATCCCTGATGGCTTGCCCGCCGTGAGAGCTCAGGAACAGTGTCTGAGAATGTTGTTTTCCAATCTTATTGTAAATGCGATCAAATATAACAAGAGACCAGGACAAGTCCGCCTTACGGTTCAGACTGATTCGGAGTATGTCATCGTTTCTGTTCATGACACGGGTATTGGGATCCCAGCAGACAAACAAGAACTTATCTTCGAAGATTTTTACCGGGTAAAAGACGAAACCACCAAGAACATTCCTGGTACTGGTTTAGGCCTCCCGATTTGCAAAAAGATCATTGCGGAAATTGGTGGCAAAATCACTGTCGAAAGCGAACTTGGTCAAGGATCTTGTTTTCATGTTTATTTGCCCAAAAATAAGGATTGACTTCGTGATTACGATTCTTAAAAATCTATCCCTGCGCGCCCGATTGATTACAGTTTATGTTTTCATTTTGGGCATGGGCGGATTGATCACTTCATTTATCGGCTCATTGATTGTAAACGAAACACTGATGAACCAGGCGAGGAGCAAGGTCCATCATGACTTGAATACCGCGCGAATGGTCTATGAAAAGCAGCTCAAGTTAATTGAGAACTCCGTTTACATTGGGGCATCTGGCAATACAATCAAGCAAACGCTTTATCAAAATGACCGATCGCGTTTAATCTCGAGGCTTCAGCAAATTCAGCGCGATAGCCATCTGGATTTTTTATCAGTCGCTGATCCCCAGGGCCGGGTGATTCTTCGTCTTTCGCAACCCAACCGGATCGGGGACGATATCTCTCAAATTCCATTAATCCGTGCGGCCTTAAACGGCGCCACTGTGAGTGGCACAGAAGTGCTGGATGAGCAAATGTTAGCCAATGAAGACGAGCGATTGGCAGAACAAGCGAGAATCCGTATTGTTCAAACGCCCAAGGCTAAGCCTACCGACAAGCTGCAGGAGACTTCTGGGTTGGTGCTCATGGCGGCGGCTCCGATCTTTCGTGCGAATGGGGAATTGCTTGGGGTGCTTTATGGGGGCCATCTGGTGAATTGTAATTTTACTATTGTCGATCAGGTATGGAAGCTCGTCTATGAAGGAGAAAAATATCGAGAACAAGATGTCGGAACGGTAACGATTTTTTTAGGAGATCTCAGGATTTCAACCAATGTCCGCGCAAGCAGCGGTGAGCGGGCGATAGGGACTCGCGTTTCCGCTGAAGTGGCAGAAGTTGTCCTGACAAGAAACCAGCGATGGACGGGACGAGCTTTTGTCGTGAGCGATTGGTACATCAGTGAATATGAACCGATCAAGGATTTCAGCGGAAAAACTGTAGGCATTTTGTATGTGGGATTGCTGGAAAAGGCATATTTAGCCATCCGCAATAAAGTGATTTTTACCTTCATGATCGTTGCAACAATTGGGTTTTTTCTGATTATTGGCATTAGCTACCTCATCACTCGCTCAATTACCAAACCCCTCAGCGAAATGGTTTCCGTGACACAAGCCATTGCCAAGGGAGATCTGACTCGTCGGATTCGAGTAAAATCAAAAGATGAGATCGGTCAATTGGCGTTGTCGTTCAATAAGATGGTGGCCAGCCTCCGAAAAATGCGAGCAGAGCTGGAAAATTGGGCCAATACTCTCGAGCAAAAGGTAAAAGAACGCACCGAAGAATTAGCTGCCATGCAGAACACCCTGATCCAATCCCAGCGGCTGGCATCACTGGGAAAAATGGCGGCCGGAATCGCTCATGAGATCAATAACCCCCTGGGGGGCATTCTGGTTTTGAGCTCATTGGTGCTGGAGGATTTAAAACCAGAAGATCCCCATCGCGAAAATTTGCAGGAAGTTATCAAACAGACCATGCGATGTCGTGATATCGTTAAGGGCTTACTCCAATTTTCAAGACAAGAAGAAGGAAAGTCTGAATATGTCAATTTAAACAATGTCTTGACCAATACGTTATCGCTGTTAGAAAAACAAGCGCTGTTTCATAATATTGAGGTCATAAAGCACTTTGATCCAAACCTTCCCTATATTTTAGGCGATCCATCCCAGATGCAGCAGGTTTTTATGAATATTATTTTGAACGCAGTGCAAGCGATGAAAGAAATCGGCACTCTAACCATTCAGACGCAGCACGATCGCAAAAACGACATGGTAGTTGTCGATATTACCGACACAGGCTGCGGCATTCCCGAAGATCTCATTGATCGGATCTTCGACCCATTTTTTACGACCAAAGAAGTGGGGGAGGGGACTGGCCTTGGCCTGTCGATCGCCTATGGCATCGTTACAAAGCATCGTGGTCGAATGCTGGTGAAAAGCAAAGTCAATGAAGGTTCAACTTTCACGATAAAAATCCCTGCGGTCACGGAGGCCAAAATGGATGTGGCTGAGACATCGTCACTCCAGGTCGCAGCATCCGATCGCGGCAATCCAGTGACCAGCGCGGAGGTTTAGCGCCTTTGCAGCTTTGAGAAAGAACCTTGGTTCACTCTAAGCAGAAATGGTTCGTATCGCTTGATACCGGATCAGAAAGAAAGGGCAAATTGGAAATCGTTAGTGCAGGAAAATCCATGGTCTCATCAAATTTGAAGATTTTGGTCGTTGATGACGACGAAGCCATGCGGGTTTCATTTGAAAAGTTTCTTGCCAAAGAAGGCCATTTGGCAGTAATTGTTGAAAATGGCGCGCAGGCTCTGGAAAAAATAAGAAATCGGCAGTTTGATCTGGCATTTATTGATTTAAAACTGCCAGGGATTGATGGAATAGAATTGCTCAAGCTGATCCGCGCGAAAAACCCACGCCTCGATATTGTGATCATTACAGGATATGGAACGGTGGAAACTGCCGTTGAAGCGATAAAATTGGGTGCGTATGATTATATCCAGAAGCCATTTTCATTAAAAGCTATTCGGCAGGTGATAAATAAGATCCAGGAAAAGCGAACTATTTTACGAAATGCAGCTGCCCGACAACTCAAATTTGATCGAGAAGGACAAATTGAAATGATTATCGGTGAAAGCCCCCGCATGATTGAGGTTTATGAGTTGGTTCAAAAGGTGGCGCCCACCGATAGCACGGTGTTAATCACGGGCGAAACTGGTACTGGTAAGGAATTGATCGCGCGGGCTATCCATTTTAATAGCTTGAGAAAAGACAAACCGTTTCTTACCATGGACTGTGGTTCTTTGGTAGAAACCCTGTTTGAGAGCGAATTGTTTGGCCACGTGAAAGGCTCTTTTACTGGCGCTATTGCCACCAAACATGGGAGTTTTGAATTGGCCAATGGGGGCAGCTTTTTTTTTGATGAAATTGGCAACATTTCACTAAATATCCAGGCGAAGATTTTGAGGGCTATCCAGGAGCGGGAAATTCGGCGGATTGGGTCTACCGAGACCATTAAAGTGGATGTTCGGGTCATCGCAGCGACGAACAAAAATCTTCGTCAAGCAGTGGAGCAGGGGAGTTTTCGCGAGGATCTGTTTTATCGAATCAGCGTCATACCTATTCATTTGCCAGCGCTACGCGAGCGCAAAGAGGATATTATGCCGCTCGCCAATTATTTCCTGCAGAAATACAACCAACGCCGATTAAAAGCATTGCGCGGATTTAGCCCCAAAGTGAAAGAGATTTTTCTCAACTATCCCTGGCCAGGAAATGTGCGAGAGCTTGAAAATATCGTGGAGCGGGCAGTGGTAATCGAGGATAGCGACGAAGTTACCGTCGCCAGTCTGCCATCCCATCTTTGGGTGGCAGCAGGCCACCAAGAGATGGGAAGTCCCCAAATCAAGAGCCTGGAAGAATTGGAGCGAGAGCATATCATTCACGCTTTAAAAGCGACTGACGGCAATCGCTCGAAAACCGCCAGGTTGTTGGGGATCGATCGTAAAACGCTATACGAGAAAATAAAGCGCTATCAAATCGAAAATAAATTGTCGTCCTGATTGGTTGCGAATATTCTGCATTTTATAGGATAGATCATTCTTGTGTAGAAAAATTCCCCACTGCTAATACTTTAGAAATCAACTTGATCGCTGTGGTCCATTTTTGCTGTGGCAAAATTCCCCAGATTGTTCCACTGGATTGAATAAAACACGATCGTACCCTGTCAAGATAACCTTATAAATTTCATGCCATTGAAGCAGACCAGATGGGAGGTTTAATATTGGCATATTGTTTGTTAGAGTTGAAAGCGATTGAAGAATTCAAACTCTATTTTTGGGCGAAGGTGAGATGCTGAATCGTTCGATGGCTGGAAAAGTTCTGATGATCGTCAGGGGTGATAAAAAAATGCTCCAAGAAATTTCCAGCATGTTAAATCAGACCGAATTACTATTAGCTGTGGAGCGCGATTTAGGATCCGCCATCACTCGTGTGCAGAAGGTCCGGTTCGATGTGATTGTATTGGATGCGAATATCAAGGGCATACCTATCGAACAGGCGATTCACATTTTGCGCGATCTGGATCCTGGGGTAAAGATAATTGTAAAAACTCGGGAAAATTCCAAGGAATTGGAGGCCAAGGTAAGGCAAGAGAAGATCTATTATTATCACCTCGAATCGTTCGGGGTTGAGGATCTGAAACTGGCCATCCAGAGTGCTTTCACCAAACGGATGAATTTTTTTTTATCCGATGACCACTCTTCAAGATCGGACGAACCGAAGAAAATTCTAATGGTGGATGACAACGACGAATTTATTGAGGTTCATCGGACCAATTTAGAAAATCATCATTTTGAAGTTGAACTGAGTTTCAACGCCGATGAGGCTTTTATAAAGCTTAAAAACAATCGACCACATATCGTAATGGTCGATATGGACATCCAGGCCGGCAGTGATGGGCTGCATTTTTTGGAGAAGATGATGATGGATGATGAAGTCCGGCATACGCCGGTATTATTGTTTTATTCTAAGACACGTATGGAGTTCTATGAGATATTATTGGAAAAAGCCAAATCCATGCTGTCGGCCTGGTCATATCTCGAAAAACCCATCAAGATTGAAGATGTGATGCCAAAGGTGAATCAGCTTTTGTCTGCTGGTCCATATCAGACTTCATAGGGCATTACTGAATATTTGCATTATCCGCAAGATGATTGATGGGGATGGTAATTCGCGTTTGCACGAAAAGTCCTATTTTTAGGTCTTCTGGTCATTGCGAGGCGTCCGGCAGTCGGCGGATGCCGAAGCAATCTCATTGAATCACATAAAGCGAAGAGATTGGTTCGTTCCGCTCGCAATGAGACTGTCACTTAAAATTTGCCGTTTCCGTTCAGGCACCAATTGGTGCTGGTGAATGAGGAGGTTTGGAAATCGTCACGAGTTTTTAATAGAACTAATTCGCTGTAAGTTCAATCGAATGGCCAATTGGCCAAAGAGATAAGCTAAAAAGAGATCAATGACGCGATGGCCGAAAACGCGCGGATCTTGGTAATCGATGATGACAGCATTATTCGATTAGCCTGTGAGAAAACCCTAGCCCCGTTGGGGTATAGCGTGGACACTGCCGAAAGCGGGGAGACTGGTCTTGCCATGCTCAGGCAGAAAAGTTATGACCTGGTGCTGCTGGATCTTATGATGCCAGAGATGAGCGGCAGCGAGGTACTCGAGCATATTCGCGCTTATGATGAGAACATTATTATCATTATCATCACAGGTTTTGCGACCATCGAATCGGCAGTGGAATCGCTAAAAAAAGGGGTTTACGATTATATCCCCAAGCCCTTTACGCCCGAAGATTTGCGAAATGTGGTGAGAAAAGGGCTGGAGCGTCGTGAGCTATTGTTGCGAACCGAGCGGCTTCGGAAGGAGCGGGAAAAAAGCTTAATGAAGCTTGCGGCGCAAAAATCGCGCATGACGACGATTATCAACTGCATGGGAGAAGGGCTGATCGCTGTTGATAAGAACGCCCGTTTATCATTGATCAATCCCGTGGCCTGTCGATTGCTTCATATCAAAGAACCTTGTCGAATCGGCATCCCGATTCAGGGAAATTTAAATTGCCCGGAACTGGAGCAGCTAATTTTATCGAGCTTAACGAGCGATAAATTCACGCATCAGAAGTTAATGACTCAAGAAGTGACTTTCGATGCCCAGTTGCGGAAGATCTATTCCGTCACATTGGCTCCTATCAAAGAAAAGCGCGATCAACTCTCGGGCCTGGCTTTAATTTTGCGCGATATCTCGGAACAAAAGAAACTGGAACAAATGAAAGCTGAGTTCCAGAAGCTTGTATCAATCGTTGCGCATGAATTAAAAGCGCCCATCAACGCCATCGATGGTTATCTGGATATTATTTTGAAAGGCTATTTAAAGGACAAACCAGAAAAGATGGTTGACTATCTGGTTCGCTCGCGCCATAAAGCGGAGATGCTCCGGCACCTGGTCGAAGACTTGCTGAGCTTGACATCAATTGAGTCTGGGAAGCTTACCCAACACATGGGAGCTGTGGATATCAATTCGATTCTTCGCGATCTCGCTGCTTTCCTGGATCATGAGGCCGAAAAGCAACAGATCGAAATGCGGCTGGATTTGTCAGAAAATTTGCCATTGATCAATGGAGATGAGAAAGCGTTAACATATCTCTTTTCCAATCTGCTCAGCAATGCGATCAAATATAATCGAATCGGGGGGAAGGTGGTAATAAAAACGTGCTTGGAAAAAAATTTTTTGGTTGCCTCAATCAGTGATACGGGGTATGGCATTGCTGAAGACGAGCTGCCAAAAATTTTTCAGGAGTTCTATCGATCAAAAAGTCGTGAGATTCAGAATATTCCTGGAACTGGTTTGGGCCTCAGTATTGCCAAGCGAATCGCAGAATTGCACAATGGGTTTATCCAGGTCAAAAGCAAGTTGAATGAAGGCAGTCAGTTTGACGTTTATCTGCCAGTTGAAAGATCGTAGCGCAAAGGGTCAATTTGGGTTACATATAATAGCACCACTGACCGAGATCTGCTGCAAAAAATCAAATTTTCGAGAGGAGAGAACTGATGGCTGAAGAGGCGCTGGTAAATCTGACCATCGACGATAAAAGAATAACTGTCCCGAAAGGCACGACCATTTTGAATGCGGCATTGCTCAATGGTATTAAGATACCACATCTGTGTTACCATGTCAAAACCGGGCAAGCATCGCTTTGCCGTGTCTGTGTGGTTGAAGTGGAGGGGATGAGAGGCTTGCAAACCGCTTGTTCGGTACCAGTGAGAGAGGATATGGTGGTTCATGCAACCACAGAACGGACCCTGGCAGTGCGGCGCATGATTGTGGAATTGCTTTTGAGCAATGGTCATCACAACTGTATCGCCTGTGAGCGCAACGGACGCTGTGAATTGCAGGACGCCGCGTATCTGCTCGGCATCGAAACGCCTTCCTATCCCATTTATGACAAAAAATTGCCGCTCGATGAATCCAGCCCCGGCATCGTTTATGATCCCGACAAATGCATTCAGTGCTACCGCTGTATCAAAGGCTGCAATAACGTTGTCGTCAACCGGGTGCTCGAGATGGGCTGGCGCAGCAACCATTCGGTGGTGGTCTGCGATGATGACAAACCGATGGGGGAATCGAGCTGTGTGCAGTGCGGCGAGTGCGTGCAGCTCTGTCCGGTGGGCGCATTGACCGAAAAGCAAGCCATTGGCAAGGGCCGCAGCTACGAGATGACCAAAGTTCAGACCACCTGTCCCTATTGCGGCGTGGGCTGCCAAATGGAATTGCATGTGAAAGACAACCAGATTGTCCGGGTTTATGGTGTAGAGGGCGATACTGACAACGAAGGTTCGCTGTGCGTCAAAGGCCGCTTCGGATTGGATTTTGTGAGCTCGCCCAATCGATTGACCAAACCACTGTTGCGCAAAAACGGCACGCTAGAGGAGGTGTCCTGGGACGAAGCGCTTGATTTTACAGCTAATAAATTATTAGAGATCAAAAATAAATACGGCTCGAATGCCATCGCCGGGTTGTGCTCCGCCAAATGCACCAACGAAGAAAATTACATCTTTCAAAAATTCATGAGGGCGGTGATCAAAACCAATAACATCGATCACTGCGCCCGTCTCTGACACAGCGCCACCGTAGCCGGTCTGGCTGCGACGTTAGGCTCTGGCGCAATGACCAACTCCATGCGCGAATTCAAAGATGCCGAGATGTTTTTCATCATCGGCTCCAATACCACCGAAAATCATCCGGTCATCGCTTACTATATCAAACAAGCGGTGGCTAAAGGCGCGAAGCTCATTATCGCCGATCCCCGAAGGATCGATCTGGTGGATCACGCGACCTATTGGCTGCAACATCGCAATGGCACCGACATCGCGCTGATCAATGGGATGATGAATGTGATTATTAACGAAGGCCTGGAAGATAAAGAGTACATTCAGACGCGCACGGAAAACTACGAGGCTTTTAAAGAAAATATTTTAAAATATGACCCGGAACGGGTCGAAAAGATCACCGGTGTGCCGGCAGAACTGATCCGCAAAGCAGCGATCGAATACGCGAAGGCGGATAAGGCTGCGCTGCTCTACTGCATGGGGATTACTCAGCATATTACGGGCACGAACAATGTCAAGTCCCTGGTGAACTTGCAACTCTTGACCGGCAATATCGGCAAGTATGCGGCTGGCATTAATCCGCTGCGGGGACAGTCCAATGTGCAGGGCGCCTGCGATATGGGCGGCCTGGTCAATGTTTTCCCTGCCTATCAGCCAGTCACCAATCCCGATGTCAGAAAGAAATTCGAAGAATTCTGGGGGGTGAAAAATCTGGATGATAAAATCGGCCTGACTGTGGTGGAGATGTTCAATGCGGCGGATGAGGGCAAAGTGAAGGCGATTTACATCATGGGCGAGAATCCAGTGCTATCCGATCCCAATTCCAATCACATTGCCCATGCCATTAAAAATCTAGAGCTATTCGTTGTTCAGGATATCATGCTGACCGAAACGGCCCAATTGGCGACGGTGGTCTTTCCGGCGCCGAGCTTCGCGGAAAAGGATGGCACCATTACCAATACGAGCCGTCGGGTGCAACGGGTGAGAAAGGCAATTGAGCCGGTGGGTGAAGTTCGTCAGGATTATGATATTCTTCATGAGCTAGCAAAACGAATGGGATATCCTAATCTTTCGCCAGGGACACCGGAACAGATTTTCGAAGAAATCCGTAAGTGCACCCCTTCTTATGCGGGAATTACTTATCAGAGATTGGAGCGGGGCGGCATCCAGTGGCCATGTCCCAATGAACAGCATCCTGGTACTCCGATTTTGCACAAGGACAAATTTGCTCGGGGCCTGGCGCTATTTTCGGTCTGCGAGCATCTTGAGCCAGCAGAATTGCCGGATGAAGAGTATCCGTTCATCCTATCCACAGGCCGGATTTTGTATCAATTTCACACCGCAAGCATGTCGGGCAATTCTTATGTGCTGAATGAAAAGGCGCCGGAAAACTACATCGAGATTCATCCCAAGGATGCCGAACGATTGAACATCAAAGGCGGTGATATGGTTAAGGTCCGCAGTCGTCGGGGTGAGATAAAATTGAAAGCGCTCATTTCCAATCGGCCATTTAAAGGCAGCGTTTTTATCCCCTGGCATTATGCGGATTCAGCCGCCAATCTCCTGACCATCGATGCGCTGGATCCAATTGCCAAGATACCAGAATACAAAGTGGCAGCGGTGGCGATTGAAAAGGTTTAAAGGCAAACCATGAATAGACTTACTGACCGGTCACTGGGAGTGACCGGTCAGTTGTCCTGAATAGTGACTGACTGCTTACTGCGAGTAAGCGGTTGTTGAGCCAGATAAAATGTCCATAATTAATTTTAAACAGTGAATCAACAAAAGGAGCAATGCATGAATAATGAAGTTTCCTTCGATGCTTTACCTCCGCCAAGTATGGCAGCAAAAGCTGAAGCGATTGGCATTAAGAAAGCTCAGCTTGATTTTCTAACAATGTTTGCTCTGGCGATATTGGCCGGTGCCTTTATTGCAATAGGAGCGATTTTTTGTACCACCGTTCTTGCGGGCACCTCTTCTCTGGCGTATGGAGTCGCTCGCTTGCTGGGCGGATTGGTTTTTACGACGGGCTTAATTTTGGTCGTCGTGGGTGGTGCTGAACTATTTACTGGTAATAACCTGATTGTCATGGCGTTTGCCAGTGGCAAGGTGATCTTTGGTGCACTCATGCGCAATTGGGGTATCGTTTACGTTGGCAACTTTGTGGGTTCGGTTGCTACCGCCTATATTATGTTTCTCAGCAAGCAGTATACATTTGGCGCGAATGCCATTGGCATGACTGCGCTCAATATTGGGAATTTCAAATGCGGTTTCGGATTTACTCAGGCGGTAGCACTGGGCATTATGTGTAATGCCCTGGTATGTCTGGCGGTCTGGTTGTGTTATAGTGCCCGAAGCACCGGTGATAAGATTCTCTCAATTATACCGCCCATTGCGGCATTCGTTGCGGCCGGATTCGAGCACAGCGTCGCCAATATGTATTTCATTCCGATTTCATTATTCGTGAAATATTTTGATCCAGCTTTTTATACTAAAGCCGTTGAAGTAGCCGGCAAAGATTTTTCAAATCTAACCTGGGGCAACTTTTTCGGCGCCAATCTATTGCCCGTAACTATTGGCAATATCATTGGCGGAGCGGCAATGGTGGGCCTGGTTTATTGGTTTGCTTATCTTCGAACCATGAAAAAGTCTTAACAAAGTTCCAGGCAATTTTTAGTCTCAGCTTTACTTTTTTATAGCAAGCTTAAAATTGAACCTGAAGCTGACCACTATGATGAAATTGGCGGTCAGGTGCAATTAATGAGTTATTGTACCTGACCCAAATAGTTCTTTTACCGCTAAGGCGCAGGGACGCAAAGTTAAAAATGATTGCTTTGAATGCCAAACTTAGTTTTAGATAAATGGATCGTTTTCACTCGTAATTTCACTGCGTCTTAGCGTCTCTGCGGTAAGAATTTGTGAAAAAAATAAGCTAACAAGATGAATTAATGTACAATTGATCCCAAAATAATCAGGATTTTCTCATGCAATCCATCAAAGACAATTTGATCAAAATTTTTGAATACGCCCTCAACCAGGAAAAAACGGGACTGAGCTTTTTCAGCACCTCGCTGGAACGATTGGGCACTGGAGCGGCCGTCAGTGCTTTCAAAGTGCTGATCGAAGAAGAGAAAAAGCACATTAAATTTATCACCGAAATCTTGAATGACCTGAAGACCACCGGCCAAATCGATAACCGGCGTGTGGAAAATGTGGTCATCAAGGAGTCCGATTATTTTAAGCAGCGGGCACAATCCGAACTTCTGGAGCAATCCATCGAAGGCTCGATGATTCCCGATGTCACAGTATTCAATACCGCCTATTTGATCGAAAAAGACCTCAGCGAATTTTATGGCCGAATGGCAAATACCGTTACGGATCAAAAGGCGAAAGATGCCCTGAAAATGCTATCCGACTGGGAAAAAAGCCATGAGCTTTACTTCAAGCAGTTTCGGGATAAGCTGACGGATGAGTACTCAAAGATGCCGTGGGGCGGATAATTTTATATCGATTTGAGTGGCTGGGTTATGGGCTGCAAAATCCCAAATCCCAACACTCAAACGCCAAATAAAATTCAAATAGTAAATTTCAAAACGAAGCTTTTTTAATGATTGAAACAAGGACCTTGACTATTTCTGCCGATGAGGCATTGAACCGCCTGCTGGAGGGGAATCGAAGGTTTGCGGCAAACAAAGCTATCAATCCCCATCGCAGCGAAGCACGGCGACAAGAAATCGTGACCGGACAGCATCCCTTCGCTATCATTCTGGGCTGTGTCGATTCACGGGTGCCACCGGAATTGATTTTCGACCAGGGACTGGGCGATCTGTTCGTCATCCGCAGCGCGGGGCAGGTCATCGATGATGCGGTGCTGGGGAGCATTGAATTTGGTGTGGCAGAGCTGGGCATTCCGTTGATCATGGTGCTGGGGCACAGTAGCTGTGGCGCCGTCACTGCCACAGTGGAAACGCTGGAGGAGAATTTGCCCACCGAGGGATCGATCGGCAAATTGGTCGAAAATATTGAGCCGGCGGTTCATCAGGCGGCCAGGCATGGTCAGGAACTGATTGATGCGGCGGCTCGGATCAATGTTGCATTGGAAATCAACAAGCTGAACCGATCGCCTTTGCTCTCGGCTGCTATGAAAGAGGCAAAATTGAAAATTGTCGGTGCATTTTATGATTTGAGCACTGGTCTGGTCGAAATATTGGATTTGAACAACTGAAACTCCATTTCTTCTTAGTCGGTAAGCCGCTGCGCCCAACTCGTTCAAAGGCTTTAATCTTTGAAATGTTAATGAAAAGATAGGCGGCTCTTTAATCCAATGGTTTCATCTATCCGTTGAGGTAATAATAAAATCGATTTAGCAAGGCGATTTTCGTTGTTATTGATATCATGTAGCAGCATTGAACTATCGAAAAAATCAATTTATCATAATGGAGGTTTTATCCCATGGCTGTATCACCCTCCCCTTATCAAACCGAAGCATCGGAATATGTGCTGAGCGATGAGGTGGTAGCCAAAATCAAGCAACTGGCCGCCCAGTTTCCGCAGCGCAATTCGGCGATGCTCCCAGCATTACACCTGATTCAGGATCAGTTTGGTTGGATCCCACCGGCGACGATACCGCAATTGGCGCAATTGCTCCACACTACGCCCAATCGAATTTATGGCGTGGTGACATTTTATACCATGTTCAATCTCAAACCGGTGGGCAAATATCACATCCAGGTGTGCCGAAATGTATCCTGCTCGTTGTTGGGGGCGAAACATATTATTGAGCATCTCTCCAGAAAGTTGAAAATAAAACCTGGCGAGACGACGAAAGACAAAAAATTCACCCTGTCACTGGTCGAATGTCTTGGCGCCTGCGGTATGGCACCAGTGATGATGATCAATGATCAGTATTATGAAAATTTGGATGCCAAAAAGGTCGATGCGATTTTGAAATCTTTAAAATAGCGCGAGGCAGACAATAATGATCGAACAGAAGAAAATTTTAACCCGCCATGTCGGCGTTAAGGGCATGGAAAAAGTCGAAAATTATGAACGAGATGGCGGCTATATCGGTCTCAAGAAGGCCTTGGAAAAGACCCCCCAGGAATTCGTCGAAGAGGTAAAAAAGTCATTTCTTCGAGGGCGTGGCGGCGCTGGTTTTCCAACTGGTTTTAAGTGGAGCTTTTTGCCAAAAGAAAAGGATCGCCCGTTTTATCTTATTTGCAACGCCGATGAGGGTGAACCTGGCACGTTTAAAGATCGCGTTATTATGGAACATGATCCCCTGCTATTAATCGAAGGGATGACGATCGCTGGCTATGCGACCAGATCGGATCTGGGTTTCATTTACATTCGCGGCGAGTTCAAATGGATTGCCGAGATTCTGGAGCGAGCGATCCAAAATGCCCGGAATGCGAATTATTTGGGTAAAAATATTTTGGGCAAAGGGTTCGATTTCGATATTTTGGTCATGAGGGGTGCTGGCGCCTATATTTGTGGCGAAGAAACCGCACTCATCGAATCGTTGGAGGGCAAGCGAGGACAACCACGAGTGCGTCCGCCTTTTCCCGCCAATGTCGGCCTCTACGGCTGCCCGACCATTGTGAACAACGTCGAGACCTTTGCTTGCTTGCCGTTTATTGCTCGGCAAGGGGCTGGAACATTCAAATTAATGGGTACGTTTCAAGCTTCAGGCACCAAGCTTTATGGCATTTCAGGCCATGTCAATAAACCCGGCGTGTACGAATTTCCTATGGGCACGAACTTGAAAGACATGATCCAGTATGCTGGCGGTGGTGTCCGAAATGGAAAAAGACTGAAAGCCATTATCCCAGGCGGTGTTTCTGCTCCGATCTTGAAAGCAGACGAGATCGATATCGCCATGGATTTCGACTCTTGCATCAAGGCAAATACCATGTTGGGGTCTGGAGGCATTATCGTGATGGACGAAGACACCTCGATCCCAGAAGTTGCTGAGGCTGCCATAAACTTTTTTGTGCATGAATCTTGCGGCCAATGCGTTCCCTGTCGGGAGGGACTGCAAAAAATTCAGCAAATGCTCTCAGACTTGATGAATGGGAAGGGAAAGAAAGAACATATTGACCAAATTTTGACGCTCAGCAAAACCATTGGCGGCGCAACCTTGTGTCCATTGGGCGATGCAGGGAGCATGGCCATTTATACGATGATCACCAAATTCCGCGACGAGTTTGAAGCACTGGTAACCAATGAATAACATGATCTGGTGGACTCGGCGGAACAAAGTTATTTGGGGTTTTAAGCAAATGGTTCGGAAAGAATTTCTCAATTTATTTTCAATGAAAAATCATCCCCCAAAGATCAAATTGTAGGAGGCAAAGTGGCTGACATGAAAAAAATCCTCATTATTGATGATGATATAGATTTCAGAGAACAGGCGCGAATCGTGTTAGAAGCGAATAACTATCAGATATTAGAGGCGGAAGATGGCGCTACTGGCCTAAGTCTGATCAAAAGTCATAATCCAGATTTCATCCTTTTGGATGTTATGATGGAAGAGGTGGATGCCGGGGTCAAATTAGCAGAAAATATTGCCAATCTGAATATCAAAGTTCCAGTCGTCATTCTATCATCTTTTGCAAATGCAGCCGCTCAAGTCTTTGATACCAGTGCTGTTCCTGTGAAAGCCTATTTACAAAAACCCCTCAAATCTGATGAATTGCTGGCAGTCATAAAGAAATACACTCAAGCCTGACAACTTGATGGGATTAAATAACAGCATCCCTTTGTTTTAATGAGAATCGGATGTTAGTGCACGGTACGAATAGGCCGTCGCCAAGCATCCGATTTTTTTTGAAGTTCATCATTCAGATGATCAGCGAATTCAGCAAGGGATCTATGGATGAAATTCGGCCATCTACCTTAGCATCATTTAAATGATGCTTGGCGAAAAAAATTTATCGAAAAACCTGACATTGAACAAAGTAGAAATGCTCAGATTCTTCTCTGAAAAAAACATGAAACTCAACAGCAAAAAGTAAGTTGAAACTTCAAATCAATTGATTTGATCAACCAGACAGGTCTGTGATAATGAATTGCGTTCGCAAAGTTCCAATTACAGGCGGAAATGTCATTCCTGAGTTGGCAGAAATGACACGGCCTACCTGAATTGAGCATTTTGTACCATAAATCAATTAAGGATATGATGACAAAAGCTAAAATTCTTATCATTGATGATGAAGATGTCATTCGAAAAGCCTGTAGGCAGGCCTTGGAGAAAGATGGATTTGAAGTAGATGAGGCGAATAATGGGATCATCGGTTTGGCAAAATTGCACGACTCAAAATATGATTTGGTATTGATCGATTTAAAGATGTCCCAAATATCAGGGATGGACGTGCTTGAGGGGGTGAAAAAATATAATCCTGACATCACCTGTATCGTCATCACTGGATACGGAACCGATTCAGTGTTTGACGAAGCCAAAGCAAAGGGCGCTTTTGATATTCTGACCAAGCCGTTTGCCACGCAAGAACTTAGATCGATGATTTATCGGGCAATCGAAGCAAAAAAATTCCCTCAGCAATTCTCCCCCTCCCAGCAATTCTAATCATCAGGTTATCAGGTCCCCCATCGGCGACTGCTGCAAAAAATCATAAATTGCTGTCACCCGCTGATCGATGCTCACACAGACGAGCTCGTTTTGCCTGAACAATTCATTTAAAATTCTACATTGGGCTGTATAAGCCAGGTTATTCGCTCAGAAGAGGTTGGTTCAAAGTGCTTTACATCATGATTAAAGTTCCGAATTCGCTCCCATTTGGCACCAAAACTTAATGTCGCGAACATCCTGTATTTGAAAAGCGTCAGCGGCAATTTCTTTCCAAATAGAATAAGATAGCGGGGTATCGAACTGCTATTGACATTATCAATCGGGATAGTGGCATGAATCTTTAATATGCTGTTCCTCGCTAAGGACCAAAATCGGGCGGCCCGATCCGAATGGGTGCGTTCCATCGCCATTGTGAATTCATTGGTAAAAAAATTGTTCTGATGCCGCTTAACTCCAAGGCGAAAATTCCAGGCTAATTTTCGCCTCTGATCCTGCAAGTTGCCGGTGAGAATAAATTCAAATTGATGCCATCGATCATGAAGGTAGATATTATTGTAAATTTGATGATTGCCAAGGGAGACAAGTACGCCTGCCAGAGCAGATCCAGATTGTTTCAATTTTTTGGTGATGGAATCTTCATGGGCTAAAAATATTATGTTGCCAAATAATATAGAGAAAGCAAAGGGCTCGTCATATCCAGCACCGAACGACCGGAGCACATTAAAATTCGATGTGACATTGAATCGCTGATACTGTTCATATTGATCGGTCTCCAAATAGCTGCTGACACCGGCAAGCGGATGGCAAGTGAATTGCATCACAAGATAGCGCGGAAAGATGATTCGTCGGCTCAAAATTGAATAAATATCAAGCTCATCACCCCTTCGCCAGATCGTCGGTTTTTTATTGCGTTCCAAATGCAGGTAAAAGGGAGCGTAAGTTTTGTAAAGATCTAAAGTCAATTGTCCGCCAGCTTGATATCCAAAAAGTCGAGCTTTGAATGCAATTGTTTGATTCTGAGGAAATGCATTCCCCCAAAATACCAATGAGGTAAAATATATAATCGCTTTTTTTAGATCCATGGCATGTGGAATAGGCGTTGTTGAACGATCCAAACAGTAACCAGATGAAATAAGCCTGGGCATTGGAAATGATCAACTCATGCCCAGGCTGAGAATCATGGTATAAATGGATCATAGAATTTTGGTGGCATACAATGTTTTGGTTCAAATTTGTACCAAAATCTATGCCGAAGTTATGATGATATCCAAAACGGCCTTTTTATACAAGTTTTCATTCCGCCTCGTAAATTAGGTCTCTCCTTCTTATATGAGGCAGAATTCACTATCGCTGATAAACTTTGGGAATCCACCACCAATCCAGATTATAATCGAATCCCAATGGTGCGGGATAGGGCTTTACGCCTTGAACTCGCTTGCTGGTGGCGATGAAGCTGTCTCGTAAAAAGAGATAAATGACTGGAAGGTCTTCAGACAAAATTTCTTGAGCTCTCCAGAAATATTGTTTCCTTTTTTCTTGATCAAAAGTTTTGAGAGCTTCTTCAAGCAACTTATCAAGTTCGGGATTCATATAGGTCGCCCAATTATATTCAGTATCATGGATCTGGCTGGAATGGAACTCGAACGTCAGATCAGGATCCAAAACTGCCAGTCCTCCTCGAGTCACGCACATATCAAAATTTCTCTTGGCAATGAAGGTGTTTAAATAAACGCTCCATTCGACCACTTTAATTTTCATTGCGATCCCAACCTCTTTCAAATGCTGCTGAACGATGGTAACGATCTGTTGAACAGCCTCATTTTGCATTGAAAGCATGGTGAATTGCAGGGGTTCTCCATCTTTGTCCAAAATGCCATCATTGTTGCTATCCCTCCAGCCTGCTTCAGCTAATAACTGACGAGCTCTCTCAGGATCATAGGGATACTTCTTTTGATTGGGATTATATGCCCACGACTCTGGTGGAATTGGGCCATCGCATAATCGTCCCATACCTTGCTGAACTCCCTGGATAAGGCTCTGTTTATCGATCGCATAATTGATGGCCTGACGGATCCGCTTGTCTTGAAAAAGATGCACTTTCAGGTTAAACACCAGGCCATACATAAAATTGTCGGCATAAACATATTTGTTCACCATCCTTTCGACCTCGGGACCAACCAGATCGCGCATGAATTGCGTCGTATGAAGTCTTGTCACCAGATCGAGATTGCCTGATTTCAGCTCCAGGATCTGGACGGCAGCTTCGGGGATAATGCGAAAGATCATTCGATCTAAATATGGTCGACCCCAATAACTCTTGTCATTCGCCTCAATAATAATTTGCTCGTTTGTGGTCCAGCTATGAAATTTAAACATGCCATATCCAACTGGACGATGATTGAACTCATCGGTATTAATATCCTTTCCTTCTAAAATATGTTTCGGCAATAAGCCAATATCCCAGCGATATACTGCATAAACGAAGGGCTCTTTATAAATTGCTTTAAATCGATACCGATCCAGCGCCACAACGGTATCGATGCGGCTGAAGGCATAGTGCACGATCGTCTTTGTGTTCGGATCAATTGCTTTTTTATAGGTAAAAAGTACATCATCGGTGGTGACCTCAACTCCGTCCTCCCAGTAAACCCCTTCGCGAAGCTTGAAATATAATTCCTTGCCATCTTTTGAAAATTCCCAACTTTCGGCCAGCACTGGGGTCAGCTTAGCATGCCCGGGATTTTCTGGGTCTTCCAACATTCGAACCAGAGGAGGAAATAGGTGAATGATCACTTCGCAGGAAGCTCCATCGCTGTAACCATAAAGGGGCTGCAATGAAACTGGCTCTCCGCTTAAGGCACGAATCAATGTTCCACCATATTCGGGCCGATTCGGATCAAATTCAGCGCTATGCGATTTGTTCGCAGCTTCATCCTTTTTGCCCCCGCAATGAACCAATAAAACGATCATTAGTACGGATAACAGAATTGAAATAAATTTTCTCATTATCAACTCCCGTGTATTTCAGTTCATTTTCGCCAGCGGATTAATTTATTTAACTGCTAAATATATTTAAATAAAACTACTTTGTCAAGCAAAAAGAGTGACACCCGAATTGTAATTTTAGCTTAGGATCCTTAAGCGCCGTTGCCAAAAAATGCTTGCTATTCTAAAGCAAACTTGCTATATTTCTAACCAAAATAACTGCTTTAAGCTCACAAGATTCCTGTGATTCTCTTTTTATGCTCAACATCCCATGCATTATGCGTGATCCAGATAAGGCCGTTGACCGATTTTCAGGAGACGAAATATGCAACATGAACCCACAGCTTTAATTTATCTATCAGAAAGAGAAGACCCCACCATTCTTGAAGCTATTCGCGAGATGGGACCTCATATTCGAAGGATCGTCGATGATAATACCAAAAATCTTGCTCAAATTTTAAAAAAGTATTCCCATCTTATTCTCCTTGCAGATATGCCTTCGCTCAACAATTTAAACTCTGGCTTGTTAGAGGACGCCAAAAATGGGAAGTTGAGCAATTGTTATGTTATTGGATTGGGAGCAGAGGCATCTCGGCTGTTGGACAGGGACTTTTTGCCAGATGGAGTTCCAGCAGTGAATTTCCTTGTCCCACCGTTTCATGTTGATCAAATAAAACTTGCGATCCACAATGCGCGCCAATTTCTATTGAATAAAATCGAAGCTGAGCGCTTGAGACAAACCTTGAAAATGCAAAGCCAGGAGCTACGTCAACTTTATGAGATAGGAATTGCACTTTCATCTGAGCGGAACCCTGATACTTTATTGGAAATGATTCTGAGAAAAAGCCGTGAGATTACTGGTGCTGATGCTGGCAGCCTCTATTTGGTTGAGACCGTCGAGAATATCCCAGAGAATGAACATGACTATTTTGCCAATAAACGGCTCCGATTTAAATTGGCTCATAATGATTCGGTTGAAATACCATTTCAAGAAACCGTGATGCAGATTGAAAAGCAGAGCGTTGCAGGGTATGTCGCTTTGACCAATGAGGTGCTCAATATCCCGGATGTTTACGACTTACCATCTGATGCCAAATTTGGCCATAACAAGACGTTTGACCAGATTATCGGCTATCGGACAAAATCGATGTTAGTGATCCCAATGAAGACTCACAAGGATGAGATCATAGGTGTGTTGCAGCTGATCAATCGCAAACGAAACTGGGAGGCTAAGCTAATCGATTCGACCATTATCGAACAAGAAGTTATTCCATTTGATGAAAAATGTGTCGATCTTGCATGTTCGTTGGCCAGTCAGGCGGCGATTTCCATCGAGAACAATCGGCTCTATGAAGAAATTAAGCGGCTATTTGAAGGTTTTGTCCGTGCTTCGGTCCATGCGATCGAACAAAGAGATCCCTCCACGTTCGGTCATTCGGAGCGCGTGGCAACATTGTCGGTCGCATTGGCCGAAAAAGTTGATAGTGTAGACCACGGGAAATTTAGAGACATTCGATTCACTCGACAGGACATTCAGCAAATCCATTATGCTGCTTTGTTGCATGATTTTGGCAAAATTGGCGTAAGAGAGGACGTTCTGGTCAAGGCGAAGAAGCTTTTTCCCCATGAACTCGATGCTGTGAAAAATCGATTTAAGATTATAAAACAGGCCACGGAATTACGCGTCTCGAAAGAGAAGATCATCTATCTTTTAAAGGAGGAGCGACAAAAGGCATTATCGTTAATTTCCGCCCTGGATAGAGAAACACGGGAGCGGATCATGGAATTGGATCGCTACTTTCAAATTATCTGCGAAGTCAATGAGCCAACAGTGCTCAATCAATCTCGTTTTGAGATGCTACAACAAATCGGCTCTATCGTATTTAACGATAACGGTTCTCCCCAAAAGCTGTTAACATCGAAAGAGATAGAAGTCCTTTCGATACCTAAAGGTAGCTTAAGCCGCGAAGAACGGATTGAAATCGAATCTCACGTAACCCATACATTTAATTTCTTAAGCAAAATTCCTTGGACCTCTGAACTAAAGCGAGTTCCTCTGATTGCTGGTGCCCATCATGAAAAGCTGGATGGCAGCGGATATCCACGTGGCCTTAAGGACGAACAGATCCCCATTGAATCGAAAATTATGACCATTGCCGATATCTATGACGCCTTAACTGCCTGGGATCGGCCTTATAAGCGTGCCGTGCCCGTGGAAAAAGCACTCGAAATTATCCAATGGGAAGTAAACGATGGCAAGGTAGATGGTGACTTGTTTAAATTGTTTGTTGATGCGAGACTTTTTGAATTGGTGAAAAAACCTGAACGCCGATAGCGGTGCGAGCGAATCTCGGAACGAACAAGCTTGGATGATAAAATGCAAAATTCAATGAGCTCACGCCATTACTGCCGATAAAGAAATCTTTTTAAATGCCGAAATTTAGCTCCTAATTTAAATCGAATTGCTTAAGCACACCTGTACGGCATTTCAATCGATCTTTAGAAATTTTGCAACATGAGCGAATGAAAGAATGATTCGTCACACAAAATCTAACCAAACAAAAACGAACCTTTATGATAAAATTCTCAAGAAAATTTTGAGTTCTTGATGATCGCCACTAAAAGATTGAGCTAAATTTTTCTCCGAAAATTTTTGTTTTAGATTGCCCAAGAACCGCTCGCATAAGACTACAAGCGTAAAATCCCACCTAATTCTTTCATTATTGCGTTGCTTATCTATTTTTATCGTTAAAAGAATTGTGATTTTTTATTGAGGGAGTTAATTATAGAACTTTAGCACTTGATACATGTTGCCCCATTAGCAAAACTAAAAAAGTTTGAAATACCCCAATGCTATGATCTAATAACAAGAATTAAAATTGCGGTGCCTGTCCTTTTCATGTTATTCATCCAAATCCCTTTTACTGTGCGCGATCTTCACAGCCATCATCCCGAGTTGTGCAAATTACACAACAGTCATTATTCAATGTTATGCAACTCAAATTGCTGATATCGTGATAAATGAAAATTTATTCAAGCATGACCTCTTGGCTTGCCAAAACGATGAAACAATCTGCCAAATTGACGCTACTCTGAAAAATTTTCCCAATCCGAGGTTGAGCGGAAATTGACTCATTAGATGAAACTAATTCTCAAAAAAATAATGAATAAAACGGGTCACTAAAAATTGGCACAGAGTTTGATGAGATAGGGGCAGAAAATAAAAAAGACATCTATCACAAATAATCAGGAGGAGAAAGCTATGCCAGTCGTGAGATGGAGACCATTAGACGAGTTTCGCAATTTAAGAGAAGAACTGGATCGTCGGTTTCAGAAATTTTATCGGACCGTTGAGGAGAACGCAGAAGGGGTGTGCGATTGTTATCCTTTGGTCGATATTGAAGAGACAAAGGATGAATTTATCATCTATGCCGAGCTTCCAGGAGTTTCAACGGAGGATGTAAAAATCAACATGGCGGATGAAACCCTGACGATTTCTGGAGAAATCAAAGAGCCAGAGCGCATGGACGAACGTCGGTTTCATCGCGTTGAAAGGACTTATGGCAAGTTTCAAAGAAGTTTTTACCTACCCGTGCCAATTGAAGGGGATAAAGTGAAGGCTTCCTTCAAAAATGGGATTTTGACTATTACATTACCCAAAAAGGAAGAAGTGAAGCCGAAAGAAATCTCCATTTCCGTGGCATAGTAGGGACTGACAATTAAACCACTAAATTGTCGATTTTAATCTAAAAGGTTTTGAATGAAGGAGGTGTTCAATATGGCAATTATTCGCTGGAGACCATTAAGTGAAATTGACAGTTTCAGACGAGAAATGGATCGCATGTTTGACACTTTCTTCGGCACGACCTCGGAAGTGAGCGAGTCAACTTTGGCCTGGTATCCTTCTGTGGATATTAAAGAGACCAAGGATGACTTCGTGCTGACTGCAGAGGTTCCAGGCATAAACAAAGATGACATCAAGATTAGCATTTCTGAGAATACACTAACGATTAAGGGTGAAAAGAAGGAAGAGAAAAAAGAAGAAACGGAGAACTACCATCGACTGGAACGCCGGTATGGCTCCTTCCAGAGAAGCTTCACTTTGCCGACGCAAGTCGAAGATAAAAAGGTGAAAGCTTCGTACAAGGATGGGGTTCTGACGATCACCCTGCCGAAGAAAGAGGAAGTCAAACCCAAAGAGATCCCAATTACGGTTTCATAATTGACAACTGATTAGGGCTCCATGAAAACATGGAGCCCTATTTTTTTGTGTTAAATCCTATCAAACCTCGTAGCAGTTGCCCATTGTTCTGCCCCAATGGCTTATTTCATCTCATGGACTCGCCTTTCATGGAATGATTGATTTTTTGGCCACATATCAATTCACGTTTAAAAAAGTATAAAATGGCAAAATGGCTGAAAGCGGATGATCATTGCTTTCCACAAATATCACTCTCACCTGAATTCTCATAAAAATTGTCTTGATTTTTTGTTATGATAATGATAAATTATGTTAGTAAAAAATTGGAAGAGGCATTCTGAGCTCTATGATGTCAATTTGATAAATCAGGCGTATTTCGTCGAGCAAAATGGCAGAAAATTATTATCAGATCTTAGGTGTTTCTCCTGATTGTAGCCAGGAGGAAATCAAAAAAGCATATCGGAGATTGGCAAGATGTTCCCATCCTGATGCTTGCGGAACAAATGATTCCACCCAATTTCGAAAGATCACGGAGGCATACGAAAATATCAATACTGCCAGCAAGCGGAAGGCTTACGATGAAAAGCTCAGACGAGAGCAGGAAGAAGCGGCTCAAAGAGCGCGTGTCAGCAGGATGGACCATCCAATAGGAGATCGGTATTCATTTTCAGTGATTGACGAATTTGATCGGATCATAGACTCGCTTTTTTTTCCGCAATTTCATGGTCTCAATCCTCAGCTTGATTTAATAATTACAGAGCAAGAAGCAAAAAATGGTGTCACGGTCCCGATAACCATACCGGTTCACGAAGCATGTCCAATATGTGAGGAGCTTTTTTGGGGTAGCTTTCCTTTTTGCGACTATTGTCATGGAACTGGGTATGTGGACAGAAATATTCATGTCACGCTTCAAATACCCCCAAATATCCGAAATAATAGTCGAATGAAGGTCACCGTTCCAGGAATCGGAATCTTAACGATTGCGATTTTTATTGAGTGAACAAAATAGTGGATATCGCAAATGACGCAATTTGGTCGTTTCATATTTTTCTAATTCTAATAACTCGATGGCGAGCACATAGCTCGCCATTTCATTTTCGTTCGATACATAAATATGGAGGGTTTATGGATTTTAATTTTACGGAAGAGCAAATGATGATCCGAGATTCGATCAGAGATTTTGCTAAACAGCGATTGGCGCCTATTGCTGAAAAATCAGACCAAGATGGAAAAATGAATCCCGATGTGATTAAAGAGCTGGCGGATTTGGGATATTGCGGTATTTGTACCCCGGCTGAATACGGAGGTGCAGGGTTGGATACAGTATGCTATGCCTTAGTTGTTGAAGAGGTGTCAAAAGCAGATGCGTCGGTTGGAGTCATGCTTTCTGTCACTAACTCACCGGCTCAATTGCCGATCCTCGATTTTGGTTCTGAATTCTTAAAAAAAACCTATCTGCCCAAATTAGCCAGCGGAGCGTGTATCGGAGCATTTTGCTTGACCGAAGCAAATGCTGGATCTGATGCCGCTGGAATAAAAATGAATGCTGAATTGAGTGGCGATTTTTATGTGCTGAACGGAAGGAAACAATTTGTTACCAATGGCGGTATTGCTGATATATTTATTGTATTTGGTGTGACAGATAAGTCTGCTGGCTCAAAGGGTATCTCGGCTTTTGTCGTGGAGAAGCAGTTTCCTGGCTTGCGGATCGGTAAGCACGAAAATAAAATGGGGCTAAAAGCCTCATCGACAACCGAGGTTATTTTTGAAAATTGCCGTGTGCCAAAACAAAATCTTATTGGAGAGCCTGGGCAGGGATATAAAATTGCTTTAGCCACGCTGGATCACAGTCGGATTGGCATTGCTGCGCAGGCGTTGGGAATTGCGGAAGGCGCGTTCGAGCAAGCACTGGAGTATTCCAAGCAACGGGTTCAATTTGGGAGACCAATTTGCCAGTTTCAGGCAATTCAGTTTATGCTCTCTGATATGGCAACTGATATTGAGGCCGCAAGATTGTTGACTTACAATGCCGCATGGCGCTATGATCAAAAGCAGCGAGTTTCCAAAGAAGCGGCAATGGCGAAACTGTTTGCCTCAGAAATGGCGTTTCGCGTCGTCCATAAGGCGCTTCAGATCCATGGCGGATATGGATACATGAAGGAGTATCCAATAGAACGCATGTACAGAGATCAGCGAGTAACCGAAATCTATGAAGGCACTTCCGAAGTGCAGCGCATGGTGATTGCGAATCAATTATTGAAATAGCATGGATTTTTGCTAGATGAATAAACTGGATGATTTCGCAGAATCCCAAATGGTCCAGGATAAAATCAAGAGAATTTGCTGATGAATTATTTGCTTAAATTATGTAGGACAAAATGGTCGATTGTTCTACAAATAAGAGGAGAATACTATGGAATTAACCGATAAACAGTTAGCATTTCAGAAGAAGGTGAGAGAATTTTGCCAGTCAGAAATTGCTCCTCACGCCGATCGAATGGACACAGAGGGAGTATTTCCAGAAGATATCATGAAGAAGGTAGCCGATTTTGGGCTGTTCGGCTGTGTTATTCCCCAAGAATATGGCGGCCAGGGGCTGGATACGGTTTCCTACATCATTGCCGTTGAAGAAGTGTCTCGGGTCTGCGGCTCGACTGGAATCACCATTGCTGCCCATAATTCCTTGGGTGCTATGCCTTTTCTTTTATTTGGAAACAAAGAGCAAAAAGAGAAATATTTGCCAGTGTTGGCAAAAGGCTATGAATTAGGTGCTTTCGGATTGACCGAGCCAGGTGCTGGATCGGATGCGGGTGCTACGAAAACGACCGCGGTTCGCGATGGAGATAACTGGATCATCAATGGCCGCAAGTGCTTTATTACCAGTGCCGCTCATGCCTATGTCACGATTATAACCGCAAAAACCGAGCAAGACGAAGCCCAACGAAAGATTTCCTCTTTTATTGTGGAGAAAGGGACCCCCGGCTTTAGTATTACCAAAATGGAAAATAAAATGGGTTTGCGCAGCTCGGTGACCAACGAGCTGGTGTTTGAAAACATGCGGCTGTCGGGCGATAAATTATTGGGCAAAGAAGGGGAGGGTTTTAAACAATTTTTAACCATCCTGGATGGCGGACGCATTTCCATCGGTGCCATGGCGCTGGGACTGGCCCAGGGCGCTTATGATTATGCCTTTGAATATGCTAGATCCCATCAACTCAATGGCAAGCCGCTCTCAGCCTATCAATCTATCCAATGGAAAATTGCCGATATGTACACCCAGATTCAATGCGCCCGACATCTGATCTATTATGCCGCTCGGCTGGAGGATGCGCACAAGGATTTCATTGTGGAGTCGGCGATGGCCAAATTGTACGCCTCGGAGATCGCCACCAGAGTAGCGCACCAGGCCATCCAGATCGTTGGCGAACAGGGATTGACCAAAGACACACCGCTGGAGCGAATTTATCGCGACGTGCGCTTGTGCGAAATTGGCGAGGGGACCTCAGAGATTCAGCGGCTGGTGATTTCGAGGGAGTTGTTTAAAAAGTAGCTAAAGTGTAGCCCATTCGTCAACTGGCGCATGGGCTACATCTAATTTTTAAAGAAGATTCATTTGGTTTTATTCATCCTCGAAAGCCTTGACACGCCCGATCTGGTAATTCAATAAAAATGGATCGAAGAATAGGAAAAAAGATATGATCACCACAAAGCTGTCAAGACAAAAGCGTTATTATATCAGGAATTTTTAACCAAAATTAAAATCGAAAAATAATCGAGGGAATGACCATGTTAGAGCTTGCCTTAGATTTACAAGAAGAAACGAAAAAGAAATTAAAAAAGATATTGGATCAATACTCCGAAAAAAAACTCTTTGCCAAAAACATCATCGAATATGAGACTTCCCAACTGAAAAAGGCAATTGTCAATATTCAACTCGATCTAAAAAATTTTGAAAAGAAGTATCAAATGAGTTCAAAAGATTTTTATCAAAAGTTCAAGGCAGGCGAATTTGGTGACGATGAAGACTTTATTATTTGGGCTGGTATCTATGAGATGCTGGGGCAAAACCAAAAAAGGTTGGCGGACTTAGAATGATAGAAAAATATTTTGAAGATGTCGAAAATTCTATCTCCTATTTTGAAAGGATTCGATCCTACTCTCTTACCAAAAAGAAATATAATGATAAGCAGGGCTTAGTAGCTGGAAAGATAATCTTCGAAGATGAAACTCAGCTTGAATTTGTCGAAGTGAGAATGTTGAGTTTGATGAAAAAGTCAAATATCGATATCACTATATGGATAATAAGCAGAAAATGATTTTTCGATACGACAATGCAGAGCATCATAAAAACATAAAAACTTTTCCTCATCATAAGCATTTAGAAAATTCAGTTATAGAAAGTCCAGAGAAAAATTTGTTTGATGTCTTGCTGGAAATTGAAGCGATGATTAGAAGCAAAAATTTATGACCTGCAAAAGGGGATATTGAAATGATCCAATCTTTGGCCATCGGCAACTGCCAATTATTTTTCCTCCACGACGGCGCCTTCTCTATCGACTGCGGCGCATTGTTCGGCATTGTTCCCAAAATCATCTGGGAAAAATTGGTGCAGGCTGATGACATGAACCGCTGCGAAATCTCCATCAATCCGCTGTTGATCAAAACGCCTGAGCATCATATTTTAATCGACCCTGGCCTGGGCGATAAGTATTCGGAGAAACAGCGCTTCATTTACAATATCAAAAAAGATAAAACCATTCTTGATTCATTGAAAGAAATCAATTTAACGCCAGAAGATATCGACCTGGTGATTGCCACGCATTTGCATTTCGATCATATTGGCGCAGGAACCAGGGCCGATGCGGATGGCAAAATTGTGCCCACGTTTCCCAATGCCCGCTATTATTTTCAACGAGGCGAATGGGAAGAGGCTTTGCATCCCGATGAGCGGACCAAGGCGACCTATTTCAAAGAAAATTTGCTGCCGTTGCAGGAGTATGGCCTGGTGGAATTGATCGATGGGGATGTTCAAATCCTGCCCCATATTCGAGTGGAGAAAACAGGCGGGCATACGAAGCATCATCAGATGGTCATCATCGAATCGGATGGCAAAACAGCGGTGTATCCTGGCGACATTTTGCCGTCGAGCTTTCATCTGCCGATTCCCTATGTGATGGCTCTGGATCTCTATCCTGTCGATGTGATGGCAGCGAAGCGGAAATTATACCAGCGAGCAATTGACGGGAACTGGCTGGTGATCATTGATCATGGCGACCAGATTCGGGCGGGGCATATTCGATTTGATGGGAAGAAACACTTGTTTGAAGCGTTAGTTGCGTAAAGAAACTCGTAATTTGGTAATCAGGTGAGGACGAGTGGCTGGACTGGGAAGACGACGTTGTATTTTTGAAAAAGTGGGAAAAAATCAGAGACGAGGTGCTTCATGGCACTGCGGAATGAAGTGCTGGCGGTTGTGGAGTTATATTTGGACTTTATTATCAAATATAGTTGACAACATAGAGGCGTGAGCGGTGAGAGAAAATAAATTTATTTCTTCAGCAATGATCTTTCGTGAGGTCGATGGTTATAGCGGATTGTGTCTTGATGTGGATGTCGCTTCTGATGGTGATACCCCTGAAGAAGCCAGAAAAAATCGCACTGAAGCTGTGAATCTTTATGTAGAGACCGCCATTGAAATTAATCTGCCCATCATTCGACCTGTCCCCAGAGATGAAAATCCTATTTTTACCCGACCTGATGACGTTCAAGAACCATTCAAGATCAAGGTTGATTTGGAGGTCTTTGCGTATGCCTAAAATCCCCGTTCTCGCGCCGAAAGAGATTATCGGTTTTCTGGAAACATACAGCGGTCCCAAGCTGCGAAAGTTTAGGAATGTTTATTTACGAGACTTTAAAATCTATCTTACGTCAAGCTCAGCTATCGATTGAAGAACTTAATGAAATGTTATCAGTTTATTCAATAATTTGGAGGGAAATTTATGACTCTTGACGACCGACTCACCAATGTCTCCATCATCGGCGCTGCGGGAAAAATGGGCAGCGGGATTGCATTGCTATTGGCACAGGAAATGGCCTTTCTTAAATTAAAGCCAGAAAATAAGGACAAGAAATTTCGGCTTAATTTGATCGACATGAACGACGAGGCGCTGGATGGATTGCTGCAATACCTCAAATCCCAGGCGCTGAAAACGGCAGAAAAATCGGCTGTCATGTTGCGGGATCTCTACGCCGATCGGCCCAATCTGGTCGAAAATTATGACATCATCGGCCAATTTATTGATGACCTGATGGCCATGGTGCGGGTTGGAACTGAACTGAGCATGGCCAAAAATTCTCACCTGGTATTTGAGGCGATTATCGAAAATATCGATGTCAAGCTCAAAGTATTTCATGAACTGAATCAATTGTGCAATAAAGACACTTTTTTCTTCAGCAACACCTCATCAATTCCCATTCATCTGATCAACGACGGCGCTAATTTGGACGGTCGCATTATTGGATTCCATTTCTACAATCCCCCACCCGTGCAGCGACTCGCTGAACTCATTCCTGCCAAGTCTACCAAACAGGAATTGATCGATCTGAGCTATGAAATTGCCAAACGGTTGAAGAAGACCATCTTCCTCTCCGCTGATGTGGCAGGATTCATCGGCAACGGGCATTTCCTACGCGATGCGCTCCACGCCATCACCGAGGTGGAACGGCTACAAAAAGATTTCAAGCCGTTCGAGGCTATCTATATCGTGAACAAGGTGAGTCAGGATTTGTTGCTACGACCCATGGGTATTTTTCAGTTGATGGATTATGTCGGCGTGGATGTGATGTATTTCATCTCAAAAATCATGGATAAATATATTGCCGAAGAAAAATTGGATCACGAGTTCTTAGATGATTTGTATGGCAGAAAAATATTGGGCGGCCAGCGTGCCGATGGCAGTCAAAAGGATGGCATCTTGAAATATGATAACAATCGTCCCATCGGCGTATTTTGTCCCAAGGAAGGAAAATACCAGATGTTCGATGAGGCGGGCTGGACCGGGGATATTCATAAAAAAATTGGCAATTATCCTGATGGCTGGCAACCCTGGAAGGCGCTATTGAAGGATGCCAAACAACAGGAGAAGATCCGACAGCATTTTGAGCAATTGAAAGCCTTGAAAACACTTGGATCAGAATTGGCTCTCCGATATTTGAAGCGTTCGAAGGAAATTGGCCTGCAGCTGGTGACATCTGGTGTGGCTCAAAGCGCCGATGATGTAAATGGCGTGTTGACCAATGGATTTTATCATTTATATGGCCCAATTAACGACTATGTTTAAACAAATCCCAATTCTCAAATGGCAAATTCCAATCCCAATCGAAAAATGGCGGATCAATTTGTACTGCCAAAATTCAATCCCAAAGCCACCTGCCAGGATTGTTCACATTTGAGATTGTTAGGGAGAGTTTAGATTTAACTTTATGATTTACTCATAATTTGAAGTTTGAATTTGATTATTTCCTATAAATCTGGAGGAATGACCGATGAAAAAATTGAGAAAGAAAGTCTATATAGCTGCAGGGTACAACACGATTTCATTCGGCTCTGGCCGAAAAGAATTCAATCCCAAGAAACCGATGCCTGGGATTGAGCATTATATTAACGAAGCCGGCCGCGGAGTAATCGCCCAGATCAGCGATCCCAATGTCATTGATGAGGCAGTGATCAGTAATTTTATGGCGGCCCGATTTGTCAAGCAGGGACATTTGGCGGCGCTGATTCCTGATATTCATCCCTCGCTATTGTACAAGCCCTGTACGCGGGTAGAGGGAGCCTGCGGCTCGGGCGGTCTGGCATGGGTAACGGCCATGAAAATCGTTTTGGCGGACCTGGCCGATGTGGTGTTGACAATCGGGACTGAGGTTCAAAATTCTGTCAAAGCAATCTACGGGGCTGACATTTTGGCAGGCGCCGGGCATTATGCCAGCGAACGAAAAAAGGGCCATGCCTATTTCTTCCCATCCAAATTCGACGAACGAGCAGCCGCTTGTTATGAAAAATTCGGCCATGACTACATCCGAAAGGCCATGGCGCTCTGGTACAAGCAGGCCATTGAGAACGCCCGCAAAAATCCCAAGGCGCAGGAGTATCATAACACGATCGAAGATCTGTTCGCCACGGGAATGACTCCACCTAATCCCAAAACCTTTTTGCCCAATCTGAATGTGTATGACTGTTCTAAGGTTTCAGACGGTGCCTCGGGATTGATCGTGGCTTCCGAGGAGGGCTTGAAGAAGATCGGCATTCCCAAATCCAAAGCCGTCGAAATTGTGGGCTATGGTCAAAGCGAAGGAAACATCACCCAGCCGCCGGAAGATCTGACTAAATTATCGACCACGATGAATGCGGTCAAAAAAGCTTACGAAATGACCGGCCTGACCCCGAAGCACATCGGCACTCTCGAAGTGCACGATTGTTTTTCTATCACGGGTCTGCTGATGCTGGAGGCCTGCGGCTTTGTCGGCTACGGCGAAGGCGCTGCGTTTGTGGCTGATGGCCGCAGCAATTTTAATGGCGAACTGCCGACGAACACCACCGGCGGATTGATTGGATTCGGGCACTACACCGGTGGCACAGGGGTTCGGCAAGCCGTCGATTTGCTGCATCAATTGACCGGGCAGGCAAACGGTTCCCAGATCAAATTGGATCCCAACCGGCCATTTGGAATGATGACTAGCATGGGCGGCAATGATAAAACCGTGGTGGTGGGAATTTTCAAAGCAGCGGAATAATCGGATCGATACAAAGAATGATGGCAGCGGGGGCGGTTTGCCAGGCAGCACTGTGGGGCATCGCGGCCGGGGCCAGGTCTTTCATCTTCAAAAAGACCTGTAAACTTCATCGGCGAACGATCGTCTTAATTGATAGTAAAATCAACCGTGCTCAGTGATTTCATTTTTCTGGAGGTCCATGATGAAAGCCATCCACAAACTCTCATTGGCGATAGCAGCTTTGGCGATTTTATGTATTTTAAGCTGCGCGGCACATCAGAAGATCCATAGCGGAGATGTCTTTTTGCGTATCAAGCCAGCCGCCCCTTTGCCAGAAGCCATGTCCAAAAAGCAACCAGTGAATCTCGTGGTGAATGTCTTTAATGTCGCAGATACTCGATCCAGTTATAAAAATCATCTTGATCTATTCATCAACAATAAATTCCTGGTCCTGCCCAATGATGAGATCACCAACATTACCCGCGATTACCATTACCAGCTTTCGCTCCAACCGGGGATCTATAAGATCAAAGCGCTCTACTACGCCTCGACCGGATGGCAGGAGAAGGCGTACAAAATTCTTCCCCGGGATGAGCAAGTGATGATTTTTCCAGACAAACGGGCGGTGCTAACGGTGACGCTCCGAAAAGATTCCTGGGGTGCGCCCGTGGACGATGTTACTTTTTTCGATGTCAGCTATGAGCCTATCGATAGCAACAAGGAGTAAACGGCAATTTACCAGACAGCTCGGCAGGGGAGAGGATCAGCATGGCTGATGCTTTCTCCTGCACATTGGCTGGCATCATCCTTGCCGCCGGCCACGGAAAGCGCCTGGCGTCCATCGCACCGAAGCCGCTTTTGACATTTCATGGCAAGACCTTTTTGCAGCTTGTGATCGATCACCTGTCCGCTATTGGGGTCACGCAGCGCATCGTTGTCACCAATAAAGATCTCTATCAAAGCATCGTCGATTTTCATCCCGCAACCCAGGTTTTTATCAATCCCCATCCGGAAATGGGCATGATCTCGTCGCTTTGGATCGGAATGGCCGCGATAGGCCCTGATGTCAGCGGTTTCTTTATGTGCCCGATCGATTATCCTCTGGTGCAACGAGAAACCTTCCGTCGCCTATCCGCAGCTCATATTTCAAATCCTCACCAAATTATCATCCCCACGCATAACGGGCGTTTCGGCCATCCGATAATTTTCTCAAAGGATTTTTTCCAAGCCCTCCAACACGTTCCTCTCGACCAGGGCGCCAGATTTTTGATCCGGCGCAACCAGGATCGTCTGTTTCAGGTAGAAGTCAGCGATCCAGGCATTCTGATCAATATCAACACCCCAGAGCTTTATCATCAGTATTGCAAATAATATATTGATTTTCTACACTGAATTTCATATTTTTAGCCAATACATGAACGGAAATATGTATTTGGCTTAGGAGATATTTTCATTCCACATCTCGCCAGATAAAAATTGGAGAGAGTCGCCTGAACCAATCTTCAGCGACCCGCAATCGAGCTGGATCGTTGAATCAATGGGGAATTTGATGGAATTTCTTGACGAAAATAATGCGATCGATAGATGAAATTTTGCTTTCAGAGGAGGAGCGATGAGCGAGCTAATTGAGAGGATAGCTGCCTTAAAACAGCAAGGTCGAACGTTTTGCATCGTTACTGTGGTCGATTCCGAGGGGGCGACGCCGCGAAAAGCTGGGGCCAGAGGTTTGGTCTTTCCAGATGGATCCATCGAGGGCACGGTCGGTGGGGGCAATATCGAGCTCCAAGCTATTCAAATGGCGCAGCAGGTGCTTCAGAAGAAACAGCCGCTGTTGAAGAAATATCAGTTAGAAGATTTAGAGGTGGGCGGAATGATCTGTGGCGGGTCCATGACCCTCTTTTTTGAACCGATTTATCCAGATCGTCGGCTAACAATTTTTGGAGGCGGGCATGTTGGCCGGGCAGTGGCGCGCGTCGCCTATGAAGCCGGCTGGAAAATCCGCGTCGTTGATGATCGTGTCGGGGTTTTAGACCCGAATGCATTCCCAGAAGCAACAGAATTGCTGAACGAACCGTATCTCAGCGCCATCAAAGGGCTCAATTTTGGCGCGAACGATTGGATTGTGATTGTGACACCAAAGCATAGCCATGACGAGCAAGTGTTAGCGGCAGTGATCGATGCCCCGGTGGCCTATATCGGCATGATGGGCTCGCCGAAAAAGGTGAAAGAAGTGATGCAAAATCTGAAATCCAGGGAAATTTCAGATGAGGCGCTTGGCCGAATATTTGCTCCCATTGGTTTGAACATCGGCTCTGAAACTCCCGGGGAAATTGCTGTCTCCATTGTGGCAGAGATGCTGGCGGTACTGAATCAGGTAAAAGAGATCAAAAGTTTTTCAACGCGATAGAAACACGGATTCCATCAGATATGGCTGAGGGAGTGCATAAGAGTTAGACCGCTAATTTCGCTAATTTAGCTAATTTCGCCAATCATTTGCCAAATAGCTATTGGCCTCACCCCAGGCGAAGGAACAGGGAAACGCCGTCATTCTGAGGAGCGAAGCGACGAAGAATCCCTTCAATAAACGCACCTATTTTGGTTAAATCAAGAGATTCTTCGCTCCCTGAGGTCGCTCAGAATGACATTACACTCTTGGGTTGATGCCAATGGCCAATTGCCGGGGATGCGCCCTGGCGCATTTAACTAATTTAGCTGATCGTCTAACTGGCATATTCGCGTAATTTGAATCATTCGTGCAATTCGCGGTCAATCAAAGTTGGACCGCTAATTTCGCTGATTTAACTAATTTCGCTAATTGATTTCTGTTGCAAAAATCAGAATCAGAAAAAATGCTGTCATTCCTGCGAATGCAAGAATCTCTTTCTAAATTGATATTTAAGTCTGGTAAAAAAGGAGATGCCTGCATGCGCAGGCATGACAATTTGGTCTGTTTTGACAATTTTGCAACAAGAACGAATTAGGATTAGCAAAAGAAAAATCAGGTCACAAAATCGGAACTGACACAAAATCTTTTGTGAGAGTTCAGTTTTTGTGACCCGAAATTCCTTTTTGGCAAAGTATTTTGGACACAGAAATGGAACAAACACAGAAAAAGATTTTTTGTGAGAGT
>Ga0209227_1000023_pt1 | contig 140147 bp, 127 predicted proteins | sample YNPBryantNP2012_FD_185815 | JGI IMG/M metagenome (GOLD analysis project Ga0209227, IMG submission 185815) | Anoxygenic and chlorotrophic microbial mat microbial communities from Yellowstone National Park, USA - YNP Bryant NP 2012 (SPAdes)... ...
GCAAGGCTGAGCTGAGGAGATTTGTCAATTACTATAACACGGTACGGCCTCACAAGGGTATTGACGGTATGACCCCGGAGGAGAAACTCATTGCTTACTTTTACCCCGAAAAACTGTAAACAACGCTTGACATTCTTACACTTTATTGTATAAGCCTGCACTCAGTACTTTTTTGTTCACAAAGGGAAAAACATATGGCTCGAAACAGTCGCGGTGGTTCAACCATAGGATGTTTAGTCATTGTGGCGCTGGTGGGATGTGGCATGTATGTGGGGTATAAATTCGCCCTTGCCCAGTGGGACTACGAGGGCTTCAAAGAGGAACTGACGGAAATTGCACGCTACTGGGTCATGCAGGATAAAGCAAATCCGGAAATTATCAAGCAGGAAATCATTCGGAAGGCAGAGCGCCATAATGTTTATCTGGAAACAGAAGACATTGAAGTTTCATTCGGTCAAGGCGGGATTTTGACGATCGAGGTGTTCTGGATAACGCCGATTGAGTTTCCGGGAGGCTATGTGTACGAACGTCAGTTTTCGATCAGCAAAAAAATCAAACGCTATTAAACTGCACGCCTCGCGTGCGGATCAAAACGTCCGCTCAGCAACATACCGGGCACAATCTATCAACCACTGCCGCTGCGGCGTCTGCGGGAAAACCTCAAGTTCCGCAATAGCGGCGCGCACATAGGCATGTGCCTGCTCACGGGCATAGGCAGTACCGCCGTGCTCTTCCACCAGCCGGGCAATGCGGGCAAGGTCATCCTGCTGGTAGGCTGGTGCCTGCAACAGCGCCATCATCGCTTCTCGGTCAGCAGGCGGGCATGCGCGAAGCGCGGCGATAAAGGGCAGCGTGATACTTCCTTCCTGAATATCCTTGCAAATGGTCTTGCCAAGTTCCTGCTCGTTTGAGGCGTAGTCGAGCACATCATCCATGATTTGAAATGCAATGCCCACATTGAGTCCATAGCGTTCAAGTGCTTGCTCAGCCTCTGGCGAAGCACCGCCCAGGATCGCGCCGATGCGGGAGGCTGCGGCAATGAGGCTTGCGGTTTTGTTGCGGACAATAAAAAAATAGTCCTCCTCGGTGGTCAGGGGGTCATTGGTTTTTGAAACCTGATAGGTCTCGGCTTCGGTCAAACAGATAGAGGTGTGGGCGATCACCTCAAGAATTTTCATGTTCTGGGCACTGACCGCAAGGGCAAACGCCCGCGAAAGGAAAAAGTCGCCGGCAAGGATCGTTGCCTGATTACCCCATAAGATATGGGCAGAAGATGTGCCGCGCCGCACCTCAGCGTGGTCAATAACATCATCATGCAGCAACGTTGCCGTGTGAATGTACTCAAGAACGCACGCAAGGGGGATGTGGTCGGTGCCCTGATAGCCGCAGAATTTTGCTGACAGCAGCAACATCAGCGGACGCAACCGTTTGCCGCCACTGCGCAGAATATGGGTGCAGATATCCTGCAGCATGCCCACCTCACTGGTGATTGCGGTAAACAGCATCGCTTCAACCCGGTCCATGTCAGACCGGACAACCTGTAAAAGCTGATCAATCGTGTTCACAACAGCGAACCTCCTCGCGGAGTCTGTGCAAGCGTGAGGCAATCCACGCGCTGTGCATGCGCTGCTTTGAGTGCCCGGCCGCATTCACTCAGCGTTGCGCCGGTGGTCATCACATCATCAACAAGCAAAACGCACCTGCCGGCAAGGCTTGCGCCGGTCCACAGAAAATTACCGCGCACGTTGCGGAGCCGCTCCCTGCTCATCAAGGTCACCTGCGGCGGGGTTGGATGCATTCTTTGCAGGGAGGTGTAATCCACCGGAACCTGCCAGCTCGCTCCGATGCTGCGGCACAGCAGGACCGCCTGATTATAGCCGCGCTCGCGCAAACGGTCTGGGTGGAGCGGTACCGGCACGATGAGATCATACTGCACTGCAGGCAACAGCCGGCGACCGTGCTCAGCCATAAGTCGTCCGAGCGGTGCTCCCAGCATGGTGCAATCCCGGTACTTAAACCGGTGAATCACCTGCCGCACCGCTCCTTCATAGCGCGCCAGCGAGCGCGCTGCATCAAAAAAGTATTCCTGCTGCAGGCACCTGCTGCACAAATGATCTGCACCCTCCCGGGATTCAAACAGCAGACCACAGCACGAGCACAGGGGGCTGCCAGCAGCGCCAAAAAGAGCAGCACACGGTGCACAGATGCGTCCGCGCTGGTATGAGCCAATCCAGGTGCCACACAGCACACAGGCTGGTGGAAAAAAGAAATCAATGAGGGCATGCACCAGCCGCATGCCTCGTTGCAAACCGCCCTGCTGCATGACCGTTTCAGCCATGACCTATAACTATAAACTAACCGTGCGCCGCTTTAGCACTACCCTTGTCACCTTAGCAAAGCAGGCTCGAGAAAGCAACCAAAAAGCCTGTTGCTCTGTCTGCGAACGCCTGCGCTGGGATTTTGTTTGAATTTTCAATCAGCTTGCATATAATGGGGCGACTCTGGGAAGTGGGAAGTGGGAAGTGAGCGGTGAGAAGACAGGAGACAGAAGGGGACCTTAAGGGGTAACCGTTCAAGGTTCAAAATCGGTTCCGAGTACTGAGTTCTGAGTGCCTCGTATTTATTTTACTCAGTACTCAGCACTTACTTATTATGTCGCTCTTGAGCCAAATCATTCAGTTCCTTTTTACCGGCATCACCATTGGTAGTATCTATGCCATGGTCGGTATGGGCTTTACGATGATTTACAATGCAACCGGCATTATCAATTTTGCCCAAGGTGAGTTTGTGATGCTCGGCGGCATGATCATGGTGTGGTTGACCAGTGTTGCGCACGTGCCGATGCCGCTTGGTTTTTGCATCACGGTTGTGGTTGTCATGCTGCTGGGTGCGCTGTTTGAGCGGCTGGCAATTTATCCCTTGAAAAAGCCATCGGTGCTCATCCTGATCATCATCACGCTTGCCGGCTCGATCATTGCCAAAGGAGCGGCAATGCTCATCTGGGGAAAACAGACCTACAGCCTGCCGCACTTTTCAGGTGAAGAGCCGATCACGGTTGCTGGCGCAGCGATTCTGCCGCAGACCCTGTGGATTCTGGGCATCCTTGTCGGTATCGTTGGTGCACTCTCGCTTTTTTTCAACTACACCATGCTCGGCAAAGCCATGCGTGCCTGTGCCATTAATCCGATTGCCGCAAGCCTGGTGGGTATTAACGTGCGCTTTATGGTGCTCTTATCCTTTGCGCTCAGTGCAGCGCTCGGCGCGATTGCCGGCATCTGCATTACACCGCTGCTGCTCATGGAGTTTGACCGCGGTGCGCTTTTGGGGCTGAAAGGGTTTTGCGCTGCGGTGCTCGGTGGTCTTGGCAACAGTACGGGTGCGGTAGTAGCCGGACTGCTGATCGGCATTCTTGAATCGTTTGGCTCAGGGTTTATCTCCTCCGCCTATAAAGATGCACTGGCGCTGCTGGTGCTGCTTGCCGTACTTCTTCTGCGACCAAGCGGACTGTTTGGCTCGGTTGAGGAGAGTAGGCTCAAGGATTTTTGAGATTTTTGACTGATATGAAACAGCACCGCGACCTGATTATTTTCGGACTCTGTATCACGCTCCTGCCGCTTGTCGTCCACAATCCCTATTATATCAGCATCCTTGTCTTTATCGGCATTTACAGCATCGCGGCAACAGGACTCAACCTGTTGATGGGCTACGCAGGACAGATATCGCTCGGGCACGGAGCGTTCTATGCACTGGGTGCCTACACCTCTGGCATTTTGACCCTGCGCTATCAGGTTCCGTTTTTTGTCGCCTTCCCCCTCGCCATCGCCACGGCAGCCGTTCTTGCCTACCTCATCGGCGTCCCCTGCCTGCGGCTAAAAGGTCACTACCTTGCTATGGCAACCCTTGCAGCAGGAGAAATTGTGTATATCATCTTGAACGCTGCAGTCGCGGTTACTGGTGGTCCTTCGGGCATTGCCGGCATACCATCCCTGCGCATCGGCTCGTGGGAGCTTGAGTCTGACGTGCACCACTACAGTCTCGTGTGGGTGGTGTTTTTTGTGCTCCTGATCCTTTCCCGCAATATCATCGCATCGCGCATCGGGCGGGCGCTGCGCTCGCTGCACGACGGTGAGATCGCAGCAGCATCGTTTGGTGTTCCCGTAGCAAACGTCAAAATAAAAGTCTTTGTGCTGAGCGCGGTCTATGCAGCAATTGCCGGCGTGCTGTATGCACATACCGTCACCTTCATAAGCCCGCAGACCGCGGAGCTTATGTTCTCAATTCAGTTGATTACGATGGTGGTAATCGGCGGCATGGGGCATCTGTGGGGCGGGGTTGTCGGTGCTGCGATCATGACGCTCGTGCCCGAGCTGCTCAGCGCATTCCATGATTATGAAATGGTGATCTACGGCGGGATTCTCTTGCTGATGGTTATGTTTCTTCCCGGCGGTTTGGTGCGCGGTGTCCAGCGGCTCGTCAGGCGTTCTTGTCTTCTCCTGACAGGGAAGCACTCATGAACCGCATGATTCTTGAAGGCAGCAGGATTTGGAAAACCTTTGGCGGACTCACCGCACTGCGCGACGTGACGTTTGCAGTCAGAGAAGGTTCTATTACTGCCGTTATCGGGCCAAACGGCGCAGGAAAAACAACGCTCATGAATATTATCAGCGGCGTCAGCAAGCCTGATCAGGGAAGCATAGCACTGAACGGCACAGTTATTTCCGGTCTCCCCAGCCACGAAATAGCCCGACATGGCATCGCGCGAACGTTTCAGACCGCTAAAATATTTAGCAACATGTCGGTTATTGAAAACGTGATGGTCGGCATGCATGCAAAAACCCGCTGCGGGTTTTTCAGCTCAGCCTTGAGACTGCCGCGTGTGCTTCGGGAAGAGCGCCTTATCGCCGCGCAGGCTGCACACTGTCTTGAGACAGTTGGACTGTCTGAGAGCGCCCACCAGCCTGCCACCAGTCTGCCGATCGGCAGGCAGCGTCTGCTGGAAATTGCGCGTGCGCTTGCTGCTAAGCCGCGGGTACTGCTGCTTGATGAACCTGCAGCAGGGCTCAACACGCAAGAAACCCGATCGCTCGGAGAACTCATTTTGAGTATAAAACGTCAGGGTGTCACGATTTTGCTGGTTGAGCACGATATGGAACTGGTCATGGATGTGGCTGATGAAATCATGGTACTTAATTTCGGAGAGACCATCGCCTGGGGCAGTCCTGCTGCCATTCAGGCAAACCCCAAAGTCATTGAAGTGTACTTAGGGAAGGAACCATAACCCGCATGCTTCGCCTGCAAAACGTTAATACTTTTTACGGCGACATTCATGTTCTGAAAAACGTGACGCTGCATGTTGCCGAAGGTGAAATTGTGGCACTGATCGGCGCCAACGGTGCGGGAAAAACTACGCTGCTCACCACCATTTCTGGTATTACCGCAGCAGCAAGTGGTGCGGTAATCTACCATGGCGAGGATATCACTTGCGATCCTCCCGACCGTATTGTACGTAAGGGCATTGCCCACGTCCCTGAAGGTCGTCAAATTTTTGGTCCTTTAACCGTGCGTGACCATTTGCAGCTTGGCGCCTATATACGGTATCGCCTGGAGAGCACCCAGCGCATTGAGCAAGACATTGAGCGCATGCTTGCCCTGTTCCCGCGCCTTCGGGAACGGCTCCATCAGTATGCAGGCACCCTCAGCGGCGGTGAACAACAGATGCTTGCCATTGCCCGTGCACTGATGAGCCGACCGCGGGTGCTCCTGCTGGATGAACCCTCGATGGGGCTTGCACCGCTGGTGGTGCAGGAGATATTCAAGACCATTGTACGGCTGCGCGATGAACAGCGGACAACAGTGCTACTGGTGGAGCAGAACGCTCAAGCCGCACTGGGCTGTGCTGATCGGGGGTATGTGGTGGAAACCGGAAAAATCATGCTGGAAGGCACTGCCCAATACCTGCGTGAAAACCACGACGTTCAGCGGGCGTATCTGGGGAAACAGAAACGACCGATATGGGAATGAGACGATGGGAAGTACTGAGTATTGAGTACTGAGTGCTGAGTAAAATAAATACTGGGAACTCAGTACTCAGCACTCAGCACTATTATTTATAAAGGAGACCTTCTATGCCAATCTGGGAACCAAAATATGAGTGCTGCCCGCGCGAGGAGCTTGAGCAGCTCCAGCTTGAGCGCTTGCAGTCGAGCCTGAACCGGGCGTATAAAAATGTCGCCTTTTACCGCAAGATCTTTGACCAGCTTAAAATTGTGCCTGAAGACATCGCCACGCGCAGCGATTTTGAAAAGCTTCCGTTCACCACACGCAGAGATCTGCAGGATAATTATCCCTATGGTCTTTTTGCGGTCCCGCTCCGGGAGGTGGTGCGCATCCACACCACCACCGAGACCAGCGCTACGCCAACCGTGGTCGGCTATACCAGAAACGACCTAAAAAACTGGGCAAACCTTGTTGCGCGGTTTCTGACCGCAAGCGGTGTCACTGACGACGATGTAATTCAGGTTGCCTTTCAGTATGGTTTGTTCACCGGCGCCTTCGGCTTGCACCACGGAGCTGAGCGGATCGGTGCCTCGGTCATTCCCTCCTCAAGCGGTAACACCAGCAAGCAGATCCGTATCATGCAGGACTACCGCACCACGGTCATTGCCTCAACACCGTCCTATGCCCTGATTCTTGCAGACCACATCGAGCGTATGGGTATTGATCCGAAAAGCCTGCTGCTGAAAAAAGGGCTGCTGGGCGGCGAAATCTGGTCGGAAGCGACGCGGCAGCAGATACAGGAGCGGCTTTTTATCGAAGCCTATGACAACTATGGCGTGAGCGAGCTCATGGGTCCGGGCATTGCCGGTGAGTGCGAAGCACGTGCCGGGATGCACCTGTTTGAAGATCATTTTTTGCCGGAAATCATTCATCCCGTGACCGGCATGGTGCTGCCGCCCGGCTCACCTGGTGAGCTGGTGCTGACCACCCTGACGCGCGAAGCATTTCCCCTACTCCGCTACCGTACCGGCGATATTACCCGGCTTGAATATGCGGCCTGCTCCTGCGGCAGGACGCTGGTGCGCATGCACCGCATCGAGCGCAGAACCGATGATGTTATCATTATCAAGGGCGTCAACGTGGTGCCCGCTGAGGTTGAAAAAATACTTGCCGAAATCGAAGGGTGTGAGCCGCACTATCAAATCATTGCACGGCGCATCGGCGCTCGCGAAGTGCTGGAAGTGCATGTGGCAGTTTCTGAGCATATCTTCTTTGATGAAATCAAACGGCAGGAATTTTTTCGCGACAAAGTGCGGGACACGTTGACACGGCGTTTGGGACTGCGGGTTGAGGTGAAACTCTCTGAGCAGAAATCCCTTGCCAAAGAGGTGCGCAGCATGGGAAAAGTGGTGGACCGGAGACAGGTGTGATGAAATCCGGGGTTCGTGTTGCGTGGAGCGGATCTCGTGGATTGGGGCTCGTGGCGCGCAATTCGTGGCTCGTGAATTGTTACCGACACACCACGATACGCAGGTCACGAAACGCGAGATTCAGTTCCCAGTACTGAGTACTGAGTACTGAGTTCCTAGTATTTATTTTACTCAGTACTCAGCACTCAGTACTCAGAACTAAGCACTCAGTACTTTTCACTGTCCACTTTTTCCCAGGAACCACGCACTTCACTTTATAGACACAAAAACCTCGCACAAGGAGCACGATATGTTTTGGGACAACTACACTGAAACGATTGACAGAATTTCCCTTCAGAAACTCCAACTCAAGCTCCTGCAGAAAACCATTGAACGTGCACAGCATGCGCCATATTACCGCGCGCTGTTGCAGCAGGAAGGTATTACCCCTGACACAATCCGCAGCCTTGATGATTTGCGCAGAATCCCCTTTGCGACAAAAGATATCCTGCGCGAACAATATCCCTATGGGTTTCTTGCAGTCAGCCGTGATGAAATCGTGCGGATGCACTCCTCATCAGGTACTACCGGCAGGGCGACCGTCATTTTCCATACCATAAGCGACATCAAAGAATGGGCATCCCTTATCGCCCGCTGCATGTATATGACCGGGGTGCGCAAAAGCGATGTGTTTCAAAACATGATGGGCTACGGTCTTTTCACCGGCGGGATCGGGTTTCATTACGGCGCAGAACAGCTCGGCGCTCTGGTCATTCCTTCAGGACCCGGCAATACCAAACGCCAGATCATGCTCATGCGGGAATTTGAGACAACCGTCATCCATATCATCCCCAGCTATGCGTTGCATATGATCAAGGCATTTGCCGACGAAGGTATTGATCCCAAAAAAGATCTGAAGCTGCGCATTGCCTATCTCGGCGCCGAGCCGCACTCTGAGGAAACACGGCGCCGGGTAGAAGCGGCATTCGGTGTGCGCGCCTATAATTCATACGGTCTTTCAGAAATGAACGGTCCGGGAGTCGCCTTTGAATGTCCTGAACAGAACGGTATGCACGTCTGGGAAGACAGCTATATCCTTGAGGTCATCAATCCGAAAACTCTTGAGCCGGTCAAAGACGGCGAAGAAGGGGAACTGGTGTTCACCACGCTCAAGCGTGAAGGCATGCCCATTCTGCGCTATCGCTCCAGAGACCTTGCCGCAGTCTATCCCGATCCCTGCCCCTGCGGCAGAACCCATCGCAGAATTACCCGCATCAAAGGCAGAACCGACGATATGCTGATTGTCAAGGGTGTGAACATGTATCCGGTGCAGATTGAAAAGACGCTGCTGTCGTTTCCCGAGGTCGGTACGAACTTTCTCATCATCCTTGACCACAAGGATTACAACGACCACATGACCGTCAAAGTCGAGGTATCGTCGGCGATGTTTACCGGTGATCTCAAGACGCTGCACAACCTTAAAAAAGCCATTACCGAACGGCTGCGCTCAGAAATCCTGATTACCCCAGAGGTGCAACTAGTCGAGCCCGATTCTCTGCCCAAAACCGAGGGGAAAGCCGTCAGGGTCATTGACAACCGCAAACAATGGGGTTAAAAAAATAATTGAGCGATTGTTGCTTCCATCGCATGCACGCAACGGCATTTTCGCTCAATGCAGGCATAAGTCAAAATCTGGTGACGTACCGTCATACCGATCATAACCCACAGCCAAGGAGCTTTTGCGATGAACAAGCGTGATCAGCACCACACCACCGGGAGCATAAAATTCTCGCGAAGGGATTTCATGAAGTTTTCCGGCATGACGATTCTCAGCGCCGGCATCGTCGGCACCCACGTTGATGCGCTGGGCAAACAGCAAGTCACCTGGGGCTTTCTTCTGGTTGACATGAAGAAATGCCAGGGCTGCACCTCGTGCATGCTTGCCTGCTCGCTAGTGCACCACGGCGTTGAGAACCCCTCGCTGGCGCGCATTCAGATACTGCAAAACCCTTACGGCTCCTGGCCTGATGATTTGACCATAGCCCAGTGTCGGCAGTGCGTCGAGCCTGCCTGTGTTGCAGCCTGCCCGGTCGGTGCGCTTGCGCCTGATCCAGAGTTTGGCAACGTGACCCGGGTTGATGCTTCGAAATGCATCGGCTGCAAAAGCTGCATCGCTGCGTGTCCGTACACGCCCAGCCGACCGGTTTGGAATTTTACGGAGGGACATTCGCAAAAATGCGACCTGTGTGCATATACACCCTACTGGAACGAAACCGGCGGACCTGAAGGTAAAAAAGCCTGCGTTGAGATGTGTCCACTTGGAGCGATCACCTTTACAAAAATAGTTCCCGACCAGAACCGCGAGGACAGCTATACCGTGAACCTGCGCGGCTTGCCGTGGGCGCGGCTCGGGTATCCGGGCTGGGATACGCCGTTGCTTGATACCCTGTTTGCGTCTGCTAGAAAAAGAACAGGAGGTGGGCGATGAACGGGTATGCGGGTAAAATTCTGCGGATAAACCTGACCACAAAAACCATCTCCACACTTCCGACCAGCGCATATGAGGACTGGGGCGGCGGTCACGGCATGGGCTCAAAAATATTTTGGGATCTTATTGACCGGTCAAAGCTTCCTTCGTTGCGGGCATATGATCCTGATAATATCGTTACCCTAATGACCTCGCCGATCGCCGGAACCATGGTGCCGGGCGGGGCGGCGCGCACCGAAGTGCAGGGTATCGGCGCGCAGACCTATCCTGAATGGTTCACCCACAGCAATTTCGGCGGTCGCTTTTCCTCCATGCTCAAATATGCTGGTTGGGATGGCGTCGTGATCGAAGGCCGGGCGGAAAAGCCGGTCTGGATTGACATACGCAACGACACGGTGCGAATTCAGGATGCAGCAAACTTATGGGGGCTTGACACGTGGCAGACTCAAGAGCGGATATGGTCTTTGGTAACCGGACAGGATGCATTCAACAACTGGATCGAACTTGATGAGGACGGTTCCCGCACAACCCAGCGTCCTGCGGTTGTCTGCATCGGGCCTGCGGGTGAGGCGCTGAGCAGGACTGCCTGCCTGATTCATGACGCGGGCAACGGCGCGGGACAGGGAGGATTCGGCGGCGTGTGGGGATCAAAAAACCTCAAAGCGATCAGCGTCATCGGCACGGGCGGAATTTCCATTGCCGATCCGGCAAGCCTTTTTGAGGTGCGGCTCTGGGCGCAGCGCACCTACGGCAACGACCTCAATCACCCAGAGAAGTCCTCATGGACATGGTTCGGCGTACGCGGCACCGAACAGATTAATTGGGGCACAGGCGGCAGGGCACGGCTGCATGCCTGCATCGGCTGCCACCGGGGATGTCATGAGCGTGCGGAAAAGTCGGTGCGCAACGACTCCATGTGTTCGGAATCGTTTTTGCTCAACTATACCAGGCTGAAAGACATGCTCTTAAAAACCGATGATGCATACTACCCGACCAGCATGACGCAAAAACTCGGTATCAATGCAAGTGAAGTGCTCAAGGGCACCTCGTATCTGAAAGCACTCTACAAAGCAGGCGTGCTCGGGCAGGGTTGCACCATTGACTGCGATCTGCCATTTGACAAGGTCGGATCACGGGAATACTTTGAAGCGTTTTTTACCATGCTCATACAGCGCACCGGCATCGGCAATGACTTTGCCGAAGGCTTTTACCGGGCAGCCATGAACTGGGGGCGACTTGAAGAGGATCTTCGCAGCGGCATCCTCAACTACGGCTACTGGGGCATGCCTACCCACACCTACGATCCCCGGTGCGAACCTTACTGGGGTTACGGCACTTTGCTTGACAGCCGCGATATCAATGAACACTGTTTCTCGTTCATCTTCTGGAAAACCTCGCTCACCCTTGGGCACCCACCACTTGATGCAGAATTCGTGGTGAATTTGGTGACCGGCAAAATGGCGCCCTATGATGATGACCCCCTGATGCTTGATTTCAGCGACGCCAATCTCTACTCAGAGCATCAGGCAAAGCTTGTTGCCTGGCACCGGCATTACAGCCGTTTCTGGAAACGGTCGGTGCTGTACTGCGATCTGCGCTGGCCTGACTTTTTGAACACAAAAGGACCGGGCAACAGCGGTCTGACCCCTGAGGGGGAACCAAAGTTTTTCAACGCGGTCACGGGCAAAAACCTCACCTTTCTTGAAGGCAACGCGATCGGCGAAAAAATCTGGAACCTCGACAATGCGATCTGGACCCTGCAGGGCCGCCACCGCGACCAGCTACAGTTTGCTGAGTTTATCTATGAAATTCCATTCACCGGTGGCGGTCCGTTCGCATTTTACTATATGCCGTGGTATGAAAACGGCAGCTGGTCATACCGGAAGGTCAACGGTCGCACGCTTGACCGACAGGGTGTTGAGGAGTTCAAGACAAAGTTCTACAAACTTGAAGGATGGGATACGGAAACCGGCTGGCCTACGCGAAGCACCCTTGAGCGACTTGGGCTTGATGAGGTTGCCGACGAGCTTGAGCGACAAAACAGGCTCGGCCGTGAATAGTATCGAAACTACAGGCAACCCCACAAAAGGATGGCGGCACCGGCCACTGACGTTTTTATGGATGCACCCGCCGATGCCCGTAGCCTTTTGAAACCGGTCTGCCGGTTGCTTTTGTAAGAGCTGCTGCTACCTCTTGAAAACTCAGGACTGCTTCAGCACGCGATCCCCGGGGATAAATTTCATAGCATGGCGCATACTGCGGCGGCGTTATATTGACCATAATGACGTTCGCGCCTGCATTAAATGCGGTTTGTGCTCCGGACACAGGATTCAGGGTCGCAAGTGCGGTAGTCGCGGGGATCATGGTAGTGCGGGTGACAATCCGTGAAAGAGCAATCACCTTGTACACCGATTCCTCTTCAGGCTGAATAAAGTGCTGCCGGTCGAGAGTCCTCTGCCGAAGCGGTGTCTTGGGATTATGGATATAGGGGCCGCAGCCGATCATGTCAACGTCAAGTTCTCTGAAGAGCAAAATGTCTTGTGCGACTGATTCATACGTCTGCTCAGGAAGTCCAACCATAATGCCTGATCCGGTCTGATAGCCGATTTCTTTTAAATGCTTCAAAGTCTGTATTCGGTTTTTATAGTGCAGGTCAGGATGCAGTTTTTTGTACAGCACAGGGTCTGAAGTCTCGTGTTTGAGCAGATACCTTTCTGCGCCTGCCTGAAAACAGGCTTTCAATGTTTTAAACGGCCGCTCGCCAAGCGACAGCGTCACGGCAATATCACAGAATGATTTTATCCTGCCGATAGTTCGGTACAGCACCTGCTCCGTGTAATACGGATCCTCGCCCGACTGCATGACAATCGTACGGTAGCCCTGCCCTGCTGCCTGTCGCGCCGCCTTCACAATCTCATCCTCGCTCATTCGGTACCGGACAAGCTGGGCATTGTCACGCCGTAGCCCGCAATACAAACAGTTGCGCACACAGTGGTTTGAAAAGTTCAGAAGCGCACGAACGTGGAGTTCCTCGCCGACGTGTTCCTGACGGACACGGTCGGCAATACGGTAGAGGTTCTCAATCTCAGACCGGTCGGTGGTTTTTAGAAAGTCTATGATATCCTCACCAGAGAGGTCAGCAGGTATGCGGTGGGTATTGGCATTCATTGTCATGAAAGAAAAGATGAAAGCATAACTCAGTATAGCGCGTCATGTGAAGGGAATTGTTGAACCATGCCCCCTGCCCGAGCAGGGGACATAACCATTGCGTGGTTAGGTAGTGCTAAAAGTAAATATCCCGCTCCCCTGCTGCTATGTTCTGCAGCTTGTCTCTAACCCTGCGACGGACGGCTTCAGCATCAATATCCTGCTCAATCATCCTGTCAATCAGCTCTGCACCGGTTTTTTTTAATTCGTCGTCGGCAAAATCAGCAAGATACTCTGCAAAGGTGAACAGGGCATTGGGCAGGCAGTGTCGTTTGATAAGACCGGGTCTTGCAAGCTCCATGAAATCTTTGCCCACTCTGCCGGATCGGTAGCAGGCGGTGCAGAACGATGGGATATAGCCGTGGCTGACAATATCTTTGATGACCTCCTGAAGCGGTCGTGTATCGCCAAGAGCAAACTGCCCGTCTGTCGGAGTTTCAGAGTACCCACCGGGGTTAGTGCGAGAGCCTGCAGATATCTGCGAAACCCCGAGGCTGAATGCCTCCCGGCGCATCGCCGGGCTTTCCCGTGTGCTCAGAATAATGCCGGTATAGGGTACCGCAATTCTGAGCACTGCAATAATCTTCCGAAAGTCATCATCAGAAACTGGATATGGTGGACAGGCGCTCAGCGGCGCCCCTTCAGCTGGCTCAAGCCGCGGCACCGAAATCGTATGCGGTCCGATACCAAAAACATGTTCAAGATGCTCGATATGGCTCATCAGCGCAAGCACCTCATACCTCCAGTCATACAAACCAAAGAGGATGCCGATGCCAACATCATCAAACCCTGCTTCAAACGCCCGGTCCATTGCAGTCAATCTGAATGCATAGTCTGCCTTGGGGCCACTGGGGTGCAGCTTTGCATACGTCGGCAGATGGTAGGTTTCCTGAAAGAGCTGGTAGGTGCCGATCGGATACGCGCGCAGTTGCCGAAATTCTGCGATGCTCAGTGGCGCAATGTTGACATTAATCCTGCGGATACTGGCGCGCGGCGCAGTGACGCGGTAAACGGTTTCTATGGCATGGAAAATATACGAGAGCCCTTCGTTGGGATAGGCTTCACCTGCCACAAGCAGCACCCGTTTGTGACCCTGTGCAAGAAGCACCTCGGTTTCACGTGCGATCTCCTCCTGCGATAAAGCTTTCCGCCGCAGCCGGGTATTTGACCTCCTGAAGGCGCAATACAGACAGTCATTTGCACAGAGATTGGAAACATAGAGCGGCGCAAACAGCACCAGCCGGTTGCCGTAGATTGCCTGCTTAATAGAGCATGCGGTATGAAAAATTTCCTGCAGGAGCTCAGGATCCGTGACCTCAAGCAGGGTTAGTGCCTCAGAAGCATCAATGCCGTGCAGCTCCTGCGCCTTTGCAAGAATCTCGCGCACCTGCTGGGGGGTAGTGGCAGTGCGTGACTGGGTAAGGGTAGCACAAATCCGTTCATGGTCTATAAACGACACAGGGTACTCCACACATCAGCACTTCTTCGCAAAAAGAGGCTGTGGGGCTTTGTTGTGCTGAGGAGTGAGCGGTGAACAGTGAAAAGTATTGAGTGCTGAGTACTGAGTAAAATTAAATACTAGGCACTCAGCACTCAGTACTCTGGACTGACCTTGAACATCCCTTAAAGCTCTTTTTTCACTCCTCACCCCCGAACCATTTTCATATTAACAATGCGCCTGCACCAGAGCAAAATCAGTCACCAAAACTGACACCAATCGCCCGGGCAGCCTGCACCATGTCAATATCAGGCGATACTTTTTTCAGTTGCTTTACTGCCTCTTCAAGCGTCACTGAATCAACACGAGGGGTGCGCAGGCAGACCATTCTGCCGAATTTCCCTTCACCGATGAGCCGAACCGCACCAACACCAAGGCGTGTTGATAAAATACGGTCAAAGGCACTGGGTGAACCACCCCGCTGAATATGCCCAAGAATCGTGCTGCGGGATTCAATGCCAAGCTCACTCTGTATCTTATTTGCCAGCACTTCACCAATACCGCCAAGGCGTATGGGATCAGCGCTGTCTTCAACGATCTTTTTTACCGTCATCTCACCGCCTTCTGGTTTTGCACCTTCTGCCACCACAATAATACTGTGATGCCGACCGGTGCTGACACGCTCTCTGATGATATGATAAACCTTTTCAAAACGAAACGGTATTTCAGGAATGAGGATAATATCCGCACCGCTTGCGATTCCTGCCTGAAGTGCGATCCAGCCTGCATATCTACCCATGACTTCGACGACCATGACCCGGTGGTGGCTTTCACCCGTGGTGCGAATCTTATCAATTGCCCACGTTGCGGTATTGACCGCAGTGTCAAATCCAAACGTGATATCAGTTGACGCAAGATCATTGTCAATGGTTTTGGGAACGCCAACCACCTTCACGCCAAGCTGAAACAGACGATGGGCAATGGAAAGGGTGCCATCACCGCCGATAACGATCAGGGCATCAATTTCATAATTTTTTAGATTGTTGAGCAGAAGCGGCGAGCGGTCCTCGGCAACCATCTTCTCGTTAACTTTAAACTTGTATTCAAATGGATTTGCGCGATTGGATGAACCAAGAATCGTGCCCCCCCGGTCAAGGATATCTTTGACATGGTCAAAGAGCAGTGGACGCACCTTGCCGGGAAGCAACAGCCCTTCAAACCCGTCTTCGATGCCCATAACCTTCCACCCATATTGTAAAATCGCTGCTTTCACGGCAGCTCTGATAACTGCATTCAGTCCCGGACAATCGCCACCGCCGGTGAGAATGCCAATGGTCTTTATCTTCTGATCACTCATAGGTTTTCCTCCTGATTAGGTTTCCTTGATACTAGCATAATTCGTCACAACAGGTGAAAAATAAAATTTTTTTGTGCTGGTAATTTTTTCTCTTGCACCGTTTTTCATGTTTTAATAGTATAGCGTCAAACCATACGTGCCGGTGCACAACTAAAACCATTTATTAAGGGGAGGTTACTATGGCAAAAGAGGCAAAAGCAATGACCAAATCACAGTTGGTAGCTGAAATCGCTGATGCGGTACAGGTTACCAAAAAAGAGGTAGCAGGTTTCCTTGATGCTCTTGCGACGATCGCATACAAGGAAGCAAAAAAGAAGGGGGTGTTTGTGCTCCCGGGGTTCGGCAAGCTGGTAAAAGCCCAGCGGAAAGCACGGATGGGCAGAAATCCGGCAACAGGTGAACCCATTAAAATCAAGGCAAAAACCGTGGTCAAATTCAGGGTTGCAAAAGCGTGCAAGGATGCAATCCTCCCCGGCAAATAAACCAGCACTGAGCAGACACAAAACCCCGGCGCACTGGTGAACCGGGGTTTTTTTTCGTGCCGCGCGCTCGGTTGTGTTATACCGGTGCGCATTCAGTGGCTTTTTACCTAAGAGATAATGTCGTGGTAATGCACTGCCACGAGGAGGTGGGAGCATGGCGAAAGCAGTTGTTGCACTTCTCAGAACAAAACCTGCGACCGTGGTTGAAGACTATCGCAGGTTGTGCCAACTTGCTGGTCTTGAAAAAGCCCTTGATGCCTCGCGAACAACCATCCTGAAAGACAACATCACCTGGCATAATGTCTTCCCGGGTGTCAACACAACGCCATGGCAGCTTGAAGGGACAATTCAGGCACTGCATGACGCTGGTCTGCGTGATCTTGTTGCAGTGCACAATCATACCGTAGTGACCATGCCAGAGAAGGGCGAGGAGGATTTAAAGTTCAAACCCATCTATCACAAGTACAACATACCGGTGCTGTTTAATTTCAAAGATGAACACATGCGCTGGATTGACTACAAGCCCAGCTTTACGCCACTTGCACTGCACCGGGTATTTCCTGACGGCATTAAAATCCCCGACTATTTCATTGGGAAAAACATTGTGCATCTGCCGACCGTGAAGACCCATTCCTATACCACCTATACCGGTGCTATGAAAAACGCATTTGGCGGACTACTCAATAAACACCGGCACTACACGCATACCTGGATCCATGAAACCCTGGTGGATCTGCTTGCCATCGGCAGAGAAATTCATACCGGCATGTTTGCCACAATGGACGGCACCACGGCAGGATCAGGACCAGGTCCTCGGACCGTGCGTCCCCATGACAAAAACATCATCCTTGCTTCAGCAGACCAAGTAGCGATTGACAGTGTCGCAGCAAAACTCATGGGCTTCAACTGGCGTGAGCTACCCTGTATCGCGCTTGCCCATGAACGAAAGCTCGGCGTGGGAGACCCTGCAGAAATAGAGATTGTCGGCGACAGTGCGGTAGCGCGCGAAAACTGGCACTTTGAGGTAGGGGTAAATTTAGCCACGGGCACGGGGAGGCTTCTCTGGCACGACACCCCTCTGAAGCATCTGCAGCACCTGTTTTTCCATACCCCCTTGGTCAATCTCTTCATCTTTGCATCAGAATTCTACCATGACAAAATCTGGTACCAACTCAAGGGGCTGCCGATAGTGCGTCAGTGGGAAACACAATCGCCATGGGGACAACTGTTTACACGTTATCCCCGCTGACACAAGACTGTTTCGTATTTATAGAAAAGTCTGGGCTACTATTGCGTTCAAGCTTCTTTATGAAGCACAAAATTCAGTTCCCAGTGCTGAGTGCCTAGTATTTATTTTGCTCAGTACTCAGCACTCAGTACTTTTTTTACTGTTCACAGTCCCCTCCTGCGAAGCAGTCTCCACAAAAAATCAGGTTCTTGCCAGCCTGTAAGGTGAAAGGCAATGTCGCTTCTTGTCAATGAAATCTTTTACAGCATTCAGGGCGAATCCTCATACGCTGGCTTCCCCTGCATTTTTATTCGGCTCACCGGCTGCAATTTGCGTTGTGCCTACTGCGATACGCAGTATGCCTATGACACCGGCACGAACATGGAGCAGGATGCCATCATCAAAGCTCTTGCACACTATCCCTGCACCCTGGTTGAAGTAACCGGCGGTGAGCCGCTGCTGCAGCCGGAAACCCCTCAGCTCATAGCACAACTGCTTGATCGAAACTACCGGGTACTTCTTGAAACAAACGGCTCGCTTGATTGTTCGCCCGTTGACCCCCGCTGCATAAAAATCATGGATATCAAGTGCCCATCAAGCGGAGCAGCAGCACACAACCGGCTTGAAAACCTTGCCTTCCTTAGTGAACGCGACGAAATAAAATTTGTCATCGCTGACCGGAATGATTACCGGTTTGCAAAAGATATGGTGAAAACAATACACGCACGCTGTTCGGTGACCTGTATTCACTTTTCACCCGTTCATAAAAAACTTCCGCCTGCCACGCTTGCCCAGTGGATCCTTGAAGACGGGTTGCTGGTGCGGCTCAATCTGCAACTGCACAAGCTTCTGTGGCCGAATCAGGAGCGGGGTGTGTAAAATTCGGGGGACGTTTTTAGTAGGTGTTAATAATCGCGAAATCTTTCGGGGGATTTTTGACCTTTATAAAACCAACCGGATCGCCGCCAAGAAACACTCGCTCAATAGTCCCGCTGGGCACTGCGCGAAGTTTTTTCATCCAGTGATAGGAAATAACAATCTCACCATCCTCTGGCGTTACTTCGCGAAGCTCAATGCGGTTGTAATCAGAAGAAATGATGCCACTGCCCTTAATAAAAAACGAAGGATTTCGATTAACAATATAAAGGGTGAATTTATCCACAGTGCCCATTTGCGTAATATAATCAGGAAACCTGCTAAAAAACTCCTGTGCCCGATCACTCCAGCTCACAATCCATTTAACATTGAACAGTGCAAACATCTCTTCAAGCTCTGCCCGCGAATAAGACGCTATGTCTCTTTCAAACAAAACACCATTGGTGAAGCTTGCATAACTGTGTTTCACTGGATACAGGGGTCGTGGCCCACAGAGATACTCGCGCTTCAGAAATTCCGGGAAGATGGCTGGGAAATGCCCACCATAAAAAGCCTCGCGCTGCTTCCCAACTGATTCCGAGTCTTCAATCAAAATACGACCGTCCCGGGTGGTTGTTTCACGAAGCATACTGATAAGCGTTTTGATTTCCTGGGGTGTTTCGGTTTGAAGGCGATAGAGCTTATATTTATAAAAAATACCAAACGGTCTGATGATGGGCTGGAAGATCACAACAAACACAAGTGCCGAACCAAACAGCAGCGCACGGCGTGAGAATGTTCGAAGCAGTATGCGAACAGCGTGGAAAAATGCAAAGCTTGCAGGAACAAGAAGCAAAAGGCTCAAGGGTATGGTGTAACGCTCGGGCTGGAGCGGTGAGAAAAATGCGGTATGGGACCCGTAGTAGGCTACGGCGAAAATAAAGAGACTTCCTGCAGCAAACGCCCGCAGGAATGCACGGCGCCGCTCCGTGCGCCACCGGTACAGCCCCGCACCCCCGAAGAGCAACAGCACGGTTTCAAAAAAGGTATTGTTCAGTATTGGTGCACAGTGGTCGATACTGCGTCGCTGCAGCACATACACTTTCAACGGCTCAAGAACATTTTTTATTTGCAGGGTAAACTCATAATTTTCAGGCCGAGTTGTTTTATCATGAATAAACTCAATGACGGGTACGAGCCAAAAACTATTGACCACAATGCCGGTGCAGAGTGCAGCAAAAAGCATGACCTGCGCGCCCAATCTGAGCCGTCGTGCTGCATGCAGATACAAAATGAGCATGGGGATAAACAAATGCACAACAGCCAAAATATGCATCATCACCATTATGCTGAAACACCCAGCAAGCTGAAGACCTCGCCACCAACTTGGCGACTCAAGCAGCCGCCAAAACACCGACAGAACATAGAGGGAAAAGTAGCAGACAAACACATACGAAATCATGCCCCATGCCACCATATTGATACACAGGGAAAGATGAAAAAAAAGAATCCCGAGCGCCGCGGCGGTTAGTCCAGTGGTGCGCGGAAAGCCAAAATTTCGCATCGCATTATAGAGGAACAGGGGGTAGAGCAAAAAAAACAGAAGCACGTATGCCTTAAACCCAAGCCCTTCTCCTAAAAGAGGTGCCATCACCGTATAAAAAATTTCCCATGCCTTGTTGTCAGCATTCCCAAGAGTCCCATTGGGCAACCCGGCAAGAAAAAAAGGATCATATGCCCAACAGGAATGGAACAGGGTGAGGTACTTTTTGACGGTCAGGCACTGAAGAAAATGCATGGCATAGTCATCGCTATAGATAGCGGTATTTGAAAAAATCGCTTGCGGTTCAAAAAAGATTGTTACCAGGAGAAGGGCAGCCGCAAGGATCCCACACAGGAATACCCGAGCACTGTTTTTGTTTACATCTTGTTCCATAATTTTTTCGGGAAATTTCAGATGGTGCAATTATCTGACATTACCGCATTTTTCAAAAAGTTTCCATTTGCCAGCACGTCGCACAAGACGATATCCTTCAAAATAGGCACTATCCTTTTCAGGCACCTCACCGCGAACTAAAATATAATCCATGTTGTTATACCTGCCATCATACGCGTTTGATTTCCCGACCCATTCAAGATGGGCTGGCAGAACTTCTTTGTCCACTATACGACGCACCGGAAATGATCGCTCATCAATGGTACGGGTTACTGCAATGCCCTTGTTCCAGACAATAAAATAGTCCGCAAAATTGTCATATACTGAAAATTGACGGAACCGATAGTCATAGGGTAGTGCTGCCAGTGTTGCTTGGGGCTGGGCTGGTGACAAAAACGCTGCGGTAAATTCTCTGTTCTCCTCGTTGAAGGATTGCAGACAGTCTGCCCACATCAAAAAATGAAGACAGCTTGCACTGACCACCAGAAGCGGAAACCACCGAGACGGTCGTCGTGATCCATACAAACTCCCGATGAATATAAAACTCAGCATCACAAAAACGGAAAATCGCTCAAACAGAAAGCTGTAACCGGGCAGCACGTCAGGGAAAAGCAGCAGACACAAAGCCGAGCACACAAAAAAAACAACAACCGGCTGCAGCACTGCAGCGTGATTCTTGTGATGCCGATGGTGCCAGAGGGGCACCCCAGCACAGGCAATAATAATTACCGCAAAAACCAGTGCCCCTCCATATCCAATCAGACCGCCCCAAAACCGAAAGTTGTCATGTACTAAAAATCCTGCACGCAGGAATAATTTCGGGAAATAGGCATGCCAGTAGTACTCGCGCAATGCGCTCAGCATGCCTGGCCCGGTGTATGCGGCGCTATCGCGCATCCACCAGGTTGCCAGCAGCACTGCAGCGGGGACGACACAGACAGCCCGCGCCAGCGCGGCTTTCCAGTGACGATGATACCGCAGCGCAACCCAGCAGCAGAACATCGCCAGGGCAAACCCCGCCATCAGGGCGTGCATAAAAAAAAGGAGCACCAGCACACTAGCAACCATAACCCTATTCCACCACCCTGCTCCCTGCACGTCCCTGAGCATACCCCACAGCACTGCCAACACAAAGGGAATCGCAATCGCACAGCCCACAAAGCCATACGAAACATTACAATTATAAAACAGGAGCGGTACTAATAGTACATACCACCGACTTCCGTTAAGCGCCCGCAGGATCAAAAAAGCAACTCCGGCAAACAGCACCTGATAGGAACAGTAAAAAACCTTATTGGCAAACTCAACAGAGGGGAACAGTGACGAACCACAAAAAACCATGTGGAAGACATTTGGTTTGAACGAAAGATCAAGCGCATAGTAGTGCTTAAATACTGTGTTAGGATTATTGAAAAAACGGTAGAGTGTTGCCAAGGCAAGGTGATTGGGCATATCGAGGAAGGGGAAAAGCCGGGTAAAACACACCAGGCTTAGATGTGCCCCAAGTACCAGGAGTGTGGCACTGAGATACCGTTGTTGCAAGGCTTTGGTTATCATTATGGAATTTTATTTACCACATTCTTGAGAGCCTATGGTATAGAAAACCGACAGCAGACACGCCGTACCAGTTCTCAGCAGTCTTATGAGGCAGTACTGGTGAAAACATACACAACGCCTATCCTCATCGCAATCATAGCCGCCGCCCTGTTTATCCGAATCATACTGATTCAGGTAAACATACAGCGACATCCCGATTTTTTCTCGCCCTCTCATGCTGACATTCACCGAAAGCTGCTCGCTCCCGACCAGCCCTATATGAACCCCTTTGGGTATGAAATAGCAAATGTCGCCCATGCGCTTGTCTGCACTCATGAAGGATTCGCAAGCCCCTTTGGAGGCGCCACGGGCACAACCGGTTGGGTAGCTCCGGGTATTGTCCTGTTATATGCACTAAGTTTTAAGCTCTTCGGATGTTTTACTCAGCAGGCGCTGCTCTGTCTGTTCGGTCTTGCGATAATCTTCTCAACGGTCATTATCGTGCTCGTTTACAAAACAACGCTTATGATATTTAACTCTCCTGCTGCGGCGCTCTGTTCAGCTTTTGCGTTTGCACTTTGCCCGCAAGATCTCTGGATTATGCTCTCTCCTCACCAGACCGATTTCAATGTGTATGCAGTATGGTTTGTGCTCGTCTTCTTTTTATTTCTTCAATGGGTAAAAACGCAATCAGCACAACACCTTTGCCTTTTCTCAGTTGCAGCAGCCTGCTCACTTCTCTTCAACCCGGTCATGATACTTCCCACGCTCATGTGCCTCGGCTTCTACGCACTGCGGGCTCGCACCACAACCGGTTTGTGGTGGCGACACGTGCTCCTGACTACCTGCATTATCGTGGTAAGCGTTTCTCCCTATATCCTGTATCAAAAACAGCGTCTTGGCTGCTGGACATTCATCAAAACAAACGGGCCGTTTGAAGTATATCTAGGGAACAGACCGGATTTTGATGGTGTCCTAGTGTATGATCTTTTCCAAATGCATCACCCCGGCTCAAACTTAAAAGAATACACTGCCTATCGAACCCTTGGAGAAGTAAACTATATACGCACCAAATTTGTTGAGTTTATTGACCACTTCGACCCTGTGTTTTTTATCAGCTTATCTATAAAAAGATTCTTCTACTTCTTTTTTATCCTCAAGCCGTATATTGCTCCGGAACGTTTTCATACCGGTCGCTTGGTTGCTGAATACATCAGCTACTCGCTTCCTGGACTGGCCTTGCTGCTCTATCTGCTCCTCAGACACAACAGCTTGACCTGGGAAGATGCGGCACTTTTTTTGTACATCATGAGCTATGCCCTTCCCTATCTCTGTGCCGGCATTATGTATCGGTACTCGATGCCGATCAGCACGCTGGCAAGTGTGTGTGTTGGCAAACTCCTGTATAGTGCCATAACCCAAAAAAAATCTTTTGCTCATGCGTGAACCCCTGAGACAAAAAGATGTTCGCCACGTTTTACTTTTGGTATCCGCCGTGGTTTTCGGGCTTTCAGCATATGCAAACCTGAGCTATTTTTTTCTGGGCAATCCAAAAGCCCTTGCTTTATTTCCGCCCTTTATTGAGGGGTACAACCAAAACCACAACGCGCATCTGGGAGCAGAATATTTTTTTATTGCACAGGCTCTTGCAGCAGGCAAGGGGTTCAGTAATCCGTTTCAGGTGGAGACCGGGCCAACCGCATGGATGCCGCCGCTCTACTGTTATTTTCTCGCACTGCTGCTGCTCTTTAGTTCCTCCAAATTTGTTGTGGGCAGTGTTGTGGTTTTCTGCAAAAATCTTGTACTCATCGCTGTCGGCATGATGCTGTATGTGGTGGCAAAAAAAACCACACGAAAAATAAAACCCCTGTGGGTTATAGCTATCTATTGCGCCTTCCTGGCAAACTACTTCCGATGGTTTTTCCAGATCACCCATGACGAGTGGGTGTTATTGCTCATTGTCAGTGCTGTTTTTTATTTTGCTGCGATCCTCTCCGAAACGGCTGTTTCTGTACGGCAGGCGTGTCTGTGGGGATGCTTCGGGGGCGTGGCAATGCTTGCAAGCCCGATCGCGGGATGTACCTGGTTCGTGCTCACCCTCTATGGAGCCCTGCGCCATTGGGCACTAAAAAATTTTTTCATCTCAGCAGCGCTCTGTGTGGTGATCTGCCTCCCGTGGGTGCTGCGGAACTACCTTGTTTTTGATAGTTTTATCCTCGTAAAATCCAATTTCTATTTTGACCTCTACACCTCAAACTACGAAACTGAGAACGGCATCCATAAGGAAGCCCAGGTCCTGCAACAGCATCCCGTATGGACTGTGCCCAAAGGGCATAACCGCGAATACGCAACAAAAGGTGAAGCAGCCTTTATGGCAATGTACAAAAACAAATTTCTCCAGGCTTTATCAGAAAATCCACGTAAGTATTTCAGGAATGTAAAAAACAGGCTGTATGCAGCCCTGATCTGGTATCCGGTCTATGGGAAATATGAACAACCTCATCTTTTAAAAACCATCGTGCATGCACTGCCGTTCATCGGGCTCATTGCCATCATCCTGTGCCGGGCGTTTTTTTCATCAGTCTATATTCCCGTTGCAGTGCTGATATACTGCGTTTATCTTACCCCCTACATTCTGGTAGGCTACTATATCCGCTACAGTATCCCGCTGACAGCAGTGCTATGTCTTTTTGTCTTCTGGGGCATAGATGCCTGCTGTGCTCGCGTTTCGGGTGCAACGCACAGCATAATGCTCATGCCACAAAAAAACCGGCTTGGTAAAAGCCGGTTTTTTGTGCTGTAGTGTGTACTGGTGCTATTTACCAGTTTTGGTAAAATCCCCTCCTGATTGCTCCAGCAGCCGTTTCAGTGAAGATGCTTTTTTGCCCTCCTGATACAGGTAGTCGCGGCATAGCTCGAGGCGTGCCGAGATGCCGTCGTCGGCAACCACGGTTCTAAATTTCCTGCGCATAAACAGGGGACGCAAATTCAGGTTGTACATGAGCACATTGATCGTGCTCAAACCGAACGCACTGGTGTTTTTGGCGCGCTGCCGCTGTTTCCACTCCCAGTAGCGTTTTGCCTCATCAGCGCCTGCCGCATCATTGTTTGTGCGATGCGCCATCCAGTCCGTCTCCGCCAGATAGTACATACCGATTCCCAGCACGTGTGCACGCTGGCAGTAATCCGCGTCCTCCTCGCCATACGGCGCGTAATCCTCACACCAAAACCCGAGTTTATGCCACGTCGCCCGAGGAATCAGCATGCACGCGCCGTTGAGCGTTGCGTCAGGGTCCTGGACAGTATCGCCGCCGGAAAGACAAATCAGCGGATAGTGCTTACCGTAAAGCTGTTTTTGGAATGAAAACGCAAGCAGCCCGACCTCGGGATTGCGGCTGCACACGCCGACCATTTCAGCAAGCCAGCCTTTCCGGAGCAGTTCAATGTCGTTATCAAGCTTTAGAAAAAATTTTGCGTCGGACAGCTCCCACAGGCTGTTTGAAGCCGGCGCCACCCCGTAATTGCGGTCAAACAGCAAAAGCTGCTGAATTACACCCTGCTCATAAAGATTTCGCAGGTATTCCCGGGTGCCGTCGGTCGAACCGTTGTCTGCAACAAACAGGCGACAGGGATGACCTGCGGTGCGTACAACCGATTCAATGCACTGCTCAGTGAGCGGCCTGCGGTTCCAGGTCACGATGCCGATGTCAACGGTCAGGGGGTCCATACAAGGAGAGCCTCTGGATCAGGCAGCGCCTCTGAGTAAACCTGCCCGCACGGTATCCAGTGCGCTGCTGACAATACGGTCTGCAGCACGACCGTCATATTTATTTGCAAAAAGTTGGTCGGTATATTTTTTTCTTTTGGCAGACAGGCGTTCAGGACAGGCAAGATTTTCTCGCACTGCTTCTGCCATGTCCTTTATATCGTTCACCTGCGTAGCGATATCACGCCACCGGTATTCAATATCAGAAGGATTATAGTTTTGGTAAAGCTTCCAGCGAGGGCTGTTGAAAAGAACTAGTGGCTTATCAAGCGCGGCAAACTCCATCATGGCAGAGGACACATCCGAGATCATAAGGTCGGCAAGAGCCAGCAGCGGGGTTATATCAAGCTCATCGGCAAAAATAACACGCGGATCTTTTTCGACAAGATTTCGATACATCCGTTGGTACTCCTGTTTGGTCGAGCCGTGCAATTTGATAACCAGCACGGTGTTTTCATCAGGCAGCACTTCGGCTATTCTATCCTCGACAAAAGGAATTGCCGAAAGCTCGTCATTAAACGTCGGTGCAAAAAGAATATACCGATACTGCTCGGGAAGCCCATAGTGCTGGATGACAGAAGAACGGGTTACCGTACCTGAAAAAAGTGCATCAAGCTTTGCCATGCCGGTTGCGACGACCGGTCGGGATATAATTTTTTTCATGACGGTCTCATGATACCTGCCGGGTACACAGATAAGGTCAGCCTGTTGCTCACGCCGGGCTGTTGGTGTGTCAGTATAGTATTGACCTTTTGAGAGCACCCCATGCCCGACATGCACGAGAGTGCCGCACCCCTGCACCCAGGGGTAGACCGAATCAGCAATAAACGTGATATCGGGCTTAAACTCCTGGGGTACAGCGTACATCGTTTCACCATATGAGTGCAACAGCCGCAGCTCTTCAGAGGTGAAGCCTGCTCGTATCTGCGGCGCGTACTGCATGTAGCCAAAGGCAATTTCAGCCTCAGGATGCAGGTGCTTAAGTTTTTTATAAATCGGGATCATGATTGGGATATGAACATTTTTGAAAAAGTAGAACAGGACCCGAAGTCGAGCCCTCAGCCCGCGCACCGGAACCACACCTGCCGAGCTCCTTATTTCAAATTCCCGAACAGCAGGTTCATTCACAAGGTCTGCACTGATACGAAGCTCTCGCTGCAGGATACGTGTTTCACGAGGCCCAAGTGGTTTGTAGAATACGTGATTGTTACGGAGGATGTGGAGTTTTGCTCGGTATTCTTTCTGTGCATCTTTTTGGAGCAGATGATTTCGTGATCGCTCCTCTTTATTATAAACAAAAAGAATTTTTGGAATGAGAACTCCTGCATATCCTGCCTGCGCGGCACGGAGCCAGAAGTCCCAGTCCTCATAGCCATCAGTCATGTGTTCACAAAACCCACCCACGTCCTCAAACAGTTTTCTGGGCATGAGCGACGTCACCGGTTGCAGGTTATGGGTGAGGATTTTGCGCAATGAATACGCCTCAAAGCTCCACAAGCGGTTGATAACCCCTCGCTGGAGGGTAACACCGTAAAACCAGAAGCGTGGGGGCCGGCTGCAGGCAGCAGATATCATTTCAGCAAGGCAATTGGGGGTTATTTCATCGCCAGCGTCAAGAAACAAAAGATACTCACCTACAGACAGCCGAACTCCAGCATTGCGTGTGCGAGAAACTCCGCAGTTGTGCTCAAACCGAATCATTTTTATATTCTCGGGCAGCTCCTTGGCATAACCAGCAATGAGTTCTCCACTTTCGTCCTGAGAGCCATCATCCACGATGATGATCTCCCAGTGGGTATAGGTTTGTCTCCGAACCGAGTGAATCGTTCGGGCAAGCACCGCAGCATCGTTGAAGCACGGTATGATAATCGAGACCAGAGGATTAGCTTGGCAGGAAGGCAGGGGATACGGGTATTCTATAAGAATTTTATATAGGTGGTTCATGACCCGAGGACTGTTATGAAACTGGGCTGCGCTGAGAAGCTGTGTCAAATCACCTGCCGAGGCGAACGCTGCACAATATTTTTCTTCGCGCTGTTTTTTCCAGGACACGCCCAGCTTCTGCTCGAGAAATCTGAGCCCTGCAATGGTCGGCAGATGGTTTGGATTGCAGGCAAGTGCTGCATCATAGCAGGAAATCGCGGTAGGAATATCCTGCTGCTGCATGGCAACCGTCCCACGTGCGTAATGGATGTCTTCGGGTTTCAGGTTGAGCTGCGGAAAATACCCCTGACAAAAAAAGTTGATCCTTTGGTGCAACGTGGGATCGCCCTGAACCATTTTTAGTGCATATGATGCATACCACAGTGCCTCCTCTACAGCACCAGCGTCGCATCGTTCAACCACAATGTTTTTAAGTGCTTCAAAAGAGAGCGTCGCAGGAACATGGGGGATCCGCTCGTTGAGCAAATCATCAAAAAGCGTCTCATAGCGGTCAATGACTTTATCCCAGGTGTACTTTTCTTTAACTTCCTTGATGCCGCGCAGACGGAGTCGTGCGTGCTTCTCCCGATCTCGTGCAAGTTCCTGCAGCCCTCGCCAGAGTTCTGATCGTGGCACCACAATGCCACCAGCCAGCTCCCGAGCACAACCCGCGTCAGTGCTCACAAATGGAGTACCGGATGCCATTGCTTCCAGCAACACCACGGGAAAACATTCATAGTGTGAAGCGTGGATATACAAATCAGCTTCTTTAAAGGCAGCAATCACATCCTCCCGTGGAATATTGGAAAGTGTGTGAATTTTTTCATCCTTGCTACTGAGGCATTCTTCATAGCATTCAGGCTTTCCATAGGTTTCGCGATTGCCGATCATAACCAAACAATAGTCATTAAGGCATGACTGTTTGAATGCCGCTCTAATGTCCCGGTGACCTTTATTATAAAAATGATTCGACACATGCAAAACGATCTTCTGCTCAGGTGCTATGCCATATTTTTCTCTGAAATGAGCAGAAGCAGCTTGAAACGCCTCAAAATCAACACCATTGGGAATGGTCACGGCATGTGTAAGCGAGAAAAGCCGATGAAGGGCTGCATCACGGTACCCTTCTGATAACTGAACAACCGCATCAAACCGTGAAAGAAAGGTTGGAAGGCGTTCATAGAGGGGCCAAAACGTTGGATTGAATATGTTGTAATATCCCGTAGGCACCCATATTTTCTTTGCTGCGATCGCGTCGCTGTTCCAGCCAATGATATCAGAAGTCCAGGTTGACGTCCCAAAGCTACAGATAATATCAAACCGATTCCTCTTCAAAAACTCAACAAACGCCTCTGGGTTTCCTCCATATCCCCGTGAAGAACATCCCGTAATGTCAAATTCGACTATCTGAGCATTGCAGATGTATTTCTCGCTCCGTTCAGGATGCGGTCGGCAGGCAACGGTGATGTCCCAGCCTCGTGTGCTGAGTCGCAGTGATAAATTCTTTATCACTTCTTCCACCCCACCCTGAGAAGGTAGGTAGTAGGGGAAAGCAAATAATATCCTTTTGCCACTGCTGCCACAACACCGGCGCTGAACGGGGTGCGGCACAGAGCTTTCACGCACTCCTGTCCCTTGCCCCAACTCTGTACGTGCAGCAAAGGGCGTTATTTTCTGCATCAGGGTAAAAGCTGTAACATATTCCTCGATGGTAAAATTTACCTTTGGGAAGGAGGGGATTTGATCGAGGTGCCCGTGTTCAAAAGCATGAATTGTTTTTTCTGCACAAGCACGGTATTCAGGTGAATAAAGACGAGGATGATTTAAAACAATCCGTGAAATGAGATAGGCTCGTTGCTTGTTTGCTTCTTCCAAGAATGTCCCTTCTTTTTTTCGGTAAAAGAAAAGTGGCTCATCAAGGCGATAGCCTTTCCACCCCTGCTCAACGCATCCGATCCAAAAATCCCAGTCTTCATATCCGGTGCGCATATCGATCCGGTAACCCCCAACCTGTTCCCACATCGCACGTCGGATAACTGAGCAAACACAGACAATATTATCCTGATAGATAAGGGTTTGTGCATCGAATTCAGGAAGCTGGTAGCAATCAGTGCGAGCACCAAAGTGCTGAATGTGTGAATAGACAAAGCCAACTTCGGGCTCCCGCTCAAGGACTGCCACCGCCTTTGCTAAAAAAAATGGCGAGAGCTTGTCATCTGCATCAAGCGGGACCACATACCTGCCTGAGCTTGCTACGATACCTGCATTCCGCGCATCCGAGAGGCCCCCGTTTGGTTTTTCAAGCAGCCTGATCCGCTTATCAGGATAACGGGCAATGAGCTGCCGGGCAACGGTGCTTGTCGCATCGGTGCTTCCGTCGTTGACAATAATGCACTCCCACTGCTGATAGGTTTGCCCAACCACGCTTTCAACAGCATCGGGAAGAAAGTGTGCCTGGTTGTAACACGGAATAATCACGGAAACCTGCACCTGCTGCTCAGAACCGGCAGGTGCAGGGTGGTGCCTTTCTGGTGTGCCAGCTTCTTGGAAATGGAGCTCAATTTCTTGATGGCATGCATGAGGAATAACCCCATGATACGCAGTAACGTCAATTCGTTTCCCCTCACAATAAAGTTGTGCAAGCTGGTCAGGGCTATACGCACTGTTAGTACACGCTCTGTTATCGTACTGCTGTTGTACCTTGTTCATCGGTGCACAAAAGGCAACCGATTGTTCAAAGCAGAGAAGCTGCGGCATCTGATTACGGTACTCCCGCGCATGCTGTGCCATACTGTCTTCAAGTGTGTTTGGATTGGTAAAGGCAAGTCGGCTGAGCAAGGGGATAATGTCTTTCCCTCGATACACGGAACTGGAAACCTCAAGCGGATAGCCAAAGTCATATGCAGCCTTTGTCCAGTCATAGGAAAGAATGCCAGGACCAAATGCGCTGAAGTTTGGGAGCGTTTGATTTTTATCCAGTGCATAGCAGTAGGTCGTATTTTTACCAAGCCGCAGCGAAAAGCCAAGCGCAGATGGTGATCGCTCAAGTGCCTCGACCACCGCTTTCAATGAAAAATCACGGACAAAGAGGGCATCATCCACTAAAAACAACACATACTCATAGCCACGCAGCAGCTGCACCACATCCTCCTGAAAGCAGCGCTCCCGAACAAATCGTACCTCTGGATGCTCTTCGGCAAGCCTTGTATATAACCTCTGAAACTTACTGTGTGAGGTCGTATAGAGAACAGCGACCTCACACTGTTTTGCATCCTGTGCCCGCAAGGCAAAAGAGCGCAGGACGGCGTCAAGCTGCAAGGGTCGGTCTTTGCTGAAAATGACAACGCCCACGGTCCGATAGGATAAAGTTTCCTGAAATTGGGGGGCGGGAAGAACGTGGTAACTGCGCGGTTTGCACAATTTCTTTTCCTTGAGCTTGAGCAAAAGGTTTTCCCAAGCATCGGTCACTGCAGACCAAGTCAGCTTTTCCCTCCATTCCTTCCATCCTTCTTCGGCAAGCCGTGCTCGGTCGGACGGATTATCCAGGAGATACGCAACATGCCGATACAATTCCTCAGCGGGACATACTATTCCGCCCTTCCATTCCCGCACATTGCCGCAGTCGGTGCTCACAAATGGGGTTCGTGATGCTTTAGCCTCAATAATAACAAGCGGTGATGCTTCAATAGAGGAGCCAAACAGAAAAATGTCAGCAGAATGAAATGCAGCAATCGTATGGCTGCGCGGTATGTTGGTTAAAAAAAGAACCCGGGGAATTCCCCGTGCAGCTTCTTTGAGAACCGGAAGCTTGTTACCCTCTTTGCCGATAAATACCATGGTAAAATCATCACGGTTTAATTTCCGAACGCAGGAGAGAATCAGTTCTTGTCCTTTGCCCTCTACATAATTTGCTACACAAAGCCCCAAGTACTGTGTGGTGATGCCGTATTGTTTACGAAAATCAATCTCAGGAGGCTTGTCGAATTCCTCTTCGCTTGCAGCATTTGGAATAACAATCCCGTTGGTGAGGTTGAGTCTCTGTCCGTACCAATAATCCGTATACGCTCGTGAATGGTAAACAATTGCATCATAGAGCGGTAATACCTTAGGCAACACCTCAGTAAAATAGTGATAAAACTCTTGCCAGCGTAGTGTCTCTGCGTCCTTGAGTGCCGAATAGCCACATGGAGCAAGAACATTAATCCGGCGGCCGCGCGTTTCAGTAAGGAGTGGGAATGCCACATCGGTTGCCCACTGTTGTGCTGCATAGTGAACCACCGCCCACGCTGAGCAGGTGCGCAAAAACTCCTGATACCGCTCCTGCTCGCCGGTAATGCCTGTTGCAAGTTTTCCTGCGACGTCAAACTCAAATAGGGAAACCCCATTATGCTCGGTTGAGGTGCGATCGGGGAGTTTTGAAGTTGCCACGCCAACCCGGTAGCAGCGCTGGGCAAGCCGCTCAGCAATGTGCTGCACCACAAGTTCAGCCCCTCCGAGATGAGGATGGTAAAATTCGACGGTAAATAATATGTCAAGCTGAGGAACAGTACAGCGTGGTGACAAAGAGCTGGTGACCGGTGCGGGAACCGATGAGCACCTCTGGCTCATAGAGAACTTTTGGTAGTTCTCTTGAATCTTTTTTCCCAAAACCCGCTGCCGTGCTGCACGAGTTGCTGAAACACTTGCGGGGTGAAGTCGGATACGGTGGAGTATGTCAGGAATGTTTGCCAACACAAAACCCGCCATGAGCGCACGCGCAAAAAAATCATAATCATCAACGCTCCGGTATTCTTCCCGATATCCGCCAATTTTTTCATACACTTCCCGCCGAAACAGCGCTGCGCTGTGTACCATGGAGTTTATCTGTCCGAAGGTTTTTCGTATGCGCTCAGGTTCTGTTTCAAGTCGAGGTTTCCCACAGGGGTTGTCGTGTTCGTCAATATATTCGGCACAGCATCCAACCACCGCAACTTCTGGATGCTTTTCCAGATAGTCTACGAGTCGTTCAAGTTTTTCAGGCAGAGAAATGTCATCACTATCATGGTTCATGAGGTAGCGGCTGGATGGTGAACAACGACGGAGTGCCTCATTCCGTGCAGCAACTTCGCCCTGATGGGGAAGGGTAATGACGGTGATACGGGAATCCCGGTCTGCCCATCTTCTCGCAATCTCCACAGATGAATCCATTGAACCGTCATCAACAATAATAAGTTCAAAAGAATAGAAGGTCTGGTTGCACAACGAGGCAATGGTTTTACTGAGAAAACGTTCTGCATTATACACAGCCATAAAAAGAGATACCTGAGGGGTACCATGGTGCTGCTGGTGTGTACAAGCTCGGTCATTCCGCAAACCAGGCAATCCGATCGCACGGTGTAGCATTGTTTTCCACACCGTGAGCAGCCTCGATTCCAATTCAGATCCATCAATACACGATTCGGCAAGAATCCTCTCAGCAGCGCCTACAAGCTCATCACGGGAAAGATGCCGCTTCTTGTGTGCAATAACTTGAATATTGCGGGTTGCCTTCCACTGCGTAGTGTCACACTGCACCACCACAAACCCCAGCGCAGAGAGCACTTTTTTGAATTTTTCCTCATACCATCCGTCCCTATGGGAAGCCCATGACGCTTCATGAGAACCGAACAGGTGGCGCAGGATCTGCGGTGCTGCTGCGCTGTCAAACCCTTGCACAATAAGATCATGGCACAGTGCTTTGAAATCAGGTGTTTCAATAATGAGCTTTCCCTGTGGTTTCAGCCATTCATGCCACCGGATAAGCTGGGCTAAAGCATCGGGACGCTCAAAATGTTCAAACACATGGTGCAACCGCACCTCATCTACCGTATCTGGAGGGAGTACAATCGTTGTTATATCAGCAAAAACATCTGCACCTCTGCAGACCTGAACCGTATGATATTTGGGTGGATAATCAATGTTGATATACCCTTCAAGCCGCCGTTCACCACAGCCAAGGTGCAGTCGCAGTGGCTTTCCTTCCTGCCAAAGCCCTTGTCTGACAAAAACCTCAAGAGGGTTATCAGAACACGATAAAAACGTTGGACTCGGGGCACCTTGGGTGTCTTTTTGGGCTCGTGGTGCTTGGTGCACCGGCTGGTCTTCAGGAAAAATGCGACGCACCCGACCGGTATCTCTAAAGAGATACGACCATGTGGTTCGATAGGTCTGAATGTCTTTTTCGGCACTGGTCAGGTTCTGCTGCTTGATGGTGTCGAGTACATTGTTATGGATAACTTGGGAACTGAAAGAAGGGATAATGCGGTACCCGTGGCTGATAAGACGCAGGCACAGATCACCGTCAGCGCAGTAAAACGAGTACGTTTCTGAAAAACCGCCAACTTCTCGTGCACAGGCTGTTTTTATCAAGCCGTAGTTAATGAGCACCTGATCCCCAAAGGTGAGATCTACCCCAAACCGTTCCCACGTAATATCAGAGGCAACGGTATTCCGATATGCCATAGCAACACCCGCCAAATCCTTATCCCCTTTTTCTAAAAGGGCAACCGCCTCAGCAATCGAATCTTTTTCAACCACGATATCATCCGAAGCAAACATAAAATATTTTCCTTGGGCAAACCGCAGAAGGAAATTCATCATCTGGGGCCACGTCGGTTTGGAATCAAACCAGTCTTCCTGAATAAAAAACTTTACCTCAGGAAGATCCGCAAGCTCCAATGCCGCTTGGTCAGGCTGGGCATACAGGATCAAAACCTCATAGGGCACCCCTCGTGCCGCTTCCGGAATACTGGAAAGAAATTTTTTCAGATAGTCAAGCCGGTCCTTGGTAGGGACCAAAATTGAGAGCACGGGAGTTGACGATATCGCTGGGCGGTGGTTAGTACTTGGAACATCACCGATATAAAGATTTTTTTTATAATAGTGAACATAATGCTGAGCCTGAATCAAAACAGCATATTTTTCTACCACCCGATGTCTACAGGCTTCACCTAAATTATTGTTCGCCTCAAGACACCATACTATTCCGCATGCAAGATCCTCGCAGTCATAAGGTGTTGCAAGATAGCCTGTTTTTTTATGTTCCACCATATCGGGCATCCCGCCGATAGCAAAAACAACAACAGGAACGCCACACGCCATTGCCTCAAGCACCGTGCTTGGCAAATTATCTTCGATCGACGGAGCAACAAACACATCAGCAAGACTGTAAATACGGGCAAGCTCTGTCTCCTTCTGTATCCTCCCAAAATGAATCACCCGAAAGCCTTTGGGGAATGCGATATTGTTTTTGAGGGGCCCAAACGAAGCGACAATTATCTCATCTGAAAAATGAGTGCCGGAGGCAAGATGTTGGAGAGCTTTCGTGAACAGATGAAATCCTTTGCGCGAAGCCGCATAATCAGCACCGCATAAAATTATTTTTGCAGATTCGGGCAAGCCGTATGCTCTCCGAACCTCTCGTTTTGCTATAGGCATAAACGTCTCAACGGGAATGCCGTAGGGAACAACGGCTCGTGGAAAACGTGAGAGGAGACCGCTCGTGCCAACACACCGTTCAAGCCACATACTCGGCGTAACAATATGCAGATTAAGCTTACAGTAAGCATCGGCTTTCTTATGCCAGTTGTACCGCGATATGTCTTGTTCATTATCTGAGCCGAGCAGAGGACAGGCACTACACGCTACCGTATATTTTATACATTTCCCGGCATAGTGGCATCCTCCGGTAAACGGATTCATATCGTGCAGCGTCCAGACAATATGCTTTGAACGGAGCCCCTCAGACACATTCGAATAATCAAGCATCCCCGCGACCCAGTGGAAATGAACAATATCTGCCTCTTGTATCTCGCGCACAAGATCGAGCCGCAGGGGGGAAATGGTATCGCTAAAAATTTCAATTGGTGCAGGACGACTGGGATACTGCTGTTCAATACGACCCCACCGTTCCCAGAGAGCATTCCATATCGTAAGGGTGTGTGGCGTATTATCAGGAAGTGCGCTGCTAACTTTTTGTGTGTCGGGAGGAATTACCTTTACATCAGGGTCAGAGCCAGTTTTATAGAGTACCAGTATGGATGAATTGACCCCTAATGCTTTGAGGCCCACATGCAGACGATAAGCAGCGTTCCCAGCGCCGCCATGCACCATAGTACATACATGAACAACGTTGAGGCGATGATGCATACCATTCCCTTTGAAAAATTAAATTGGAAATGAATTATTATGAATGGATAAAAAACCAAAGATGGCAAGTAATTAGACTGCTCTTAGGGGAGAGACTTCCTGCCTTCCCTAAACAGTGAACCCGGTTTTTTGACCGAACTACCGTGGTCGGCGTTAAGTTTAAGGTGCTGAGCCTGCACCGTCTTTCCCAAAAAGCTTCAAAGAAAACGACAGAGGATAGAGTTGACAATAGCTCGATTTTTTGTTGTGAAATGCTTTTCAATATTAAAATTGCATAGTCATTTGCAGGATGTAATGCCTCAAAAGAGGATGCTGCAGTAGTAATCGTGACAGAGATGTGGAGAGAAGGGGTGCAGTGATACGTTTTCAGTATCGGGAAACGGTATTAAGAACCGCAGGATGATTCTCTATCAAGCCAAGCTCGTAATGTGGCTACAAAATCGTCAAAATCTCCGAGGCGCTTTTTAAATATCGTGAAAACCTGCAGGGGATCGACGGTTTCATAAAAATGAACTATTTTATTGCGGAAGCGCGCCATGAGCGCATAGCGCTGCGCCTGATCCGCCGTTATAACGCCATGCTCCGCAAGCACCATAAAGGCATCTGCATAATTACTCGGCTCCCGCCATCGCTTGTCGGAAATAATATGATGCGTCAGATTAATACATGCCTCGATCGCTATCTGCAGCGTGCGCTCGACAAAACGCTGTGCCCTGACATCAGTTAAAAAGCGCTCCTGCGTGATGTCCCCGGCGCTTTTCAGGTCGGCGATAAAGCCTTCGATATTGGCAAGCAGTCTCAACGCTATATCGACATTAACCATGGTATTCGCGCATGCGCCGTCTGAGATAATGTTTGGTATCCACATATTCTTTGAACGAAACCAGTTCCATACGGGCTCTCTGCGCTGGATTTTGCTCAAACAGGCGCACGGAAGAGGAAAGAATATGATGCTGCATTGCAGGCGATATTTTTTGCATGACAACAACGTCAACATTTCTGTGAAGCCGCTGTTCAAAAAAAAGCCCGATCTCCAAATCAACCAGCGGATCGGCATTGTATGCTTTTTCGTCGAGGTAGACAGCGATATCAATATCGCTTCGTTCGGTTGCCGTCTGCGCGGCATGGGAGCCGAACAGATAAAGCACCTTGACTGAAGGAAACTTTTCAGCCATTTCGGGAAGCAATGCCTTGATTGTTTCAACGACGTTGTTCATGGTGAGCGGCCCAGAACAATACATATACAATATGCATACTAACAAATCGGCTCTTTAAAGAAAAGTAAAAACCTTTTCATCAGGCATTTTCGTAACAAATCATGTGGTGCGCTCTTCCCGGACAGTCACTGCCGCTGGTTTTCTTCCCTCCATAAACAGGGAATCCGGTTTTCTGACTGAACCATCAGATTCGATGTCGAGCCGGTACGTGTTGAAATCCGGAATCGCCGACTCGTCAGCGCGGCAGACACGTACGTCCTCAAAACCGGCTTCACACAACAATTTTCCAAGTGAATAGCGGTCGTACATCCACTGGTGCACTTCACCTGACAAACGAAACCTGCCAATTGCTTCGGGCTCTCGTGGTGCTTCGGGTGGTCTGGGGTTGGATGAGCTGCTCTGTCTGCTCCTGAGGTCATGCAACACATTTTTCACTTCCGAGCCCATACGTGCAATCACAAATGCTTCTGCCGGCATTGGGTTCTGCCGCCAGTACTGAAACATGTCGCCGCCCGAAACATTTCGAACCATCTGATCAAACAGCTCGAGCATGATCCATTCATAACGATACTGCGCCTCGTGGTTTCCCTGAAGTGACTTTTCAAGCGCCTCCAGGTACAGGCGAACAATCTGTTCAAGGTCAGGCACAACTACCCGCAGAATACCGCCCGGTCGAAGCACGCGAAAACACTCTCGTAAAAAAAGCGGAGCGTGGTGCTTTGGAAAATGCTCAAGCACATGGGAATGATACACTGCGTCAAAGGATACATCATCAAACGGCAGTCTTTTCTTCAGGTCATGGACAATCACGCCGTTGCCGTTTGAACGGAAATCAACATTGACCCACGCAGGATGGTACCGACTGCCGCATCCAAGGTTGAGGAGCCTGTGCTGATTTTCATGCCAGGGCACGTAAGTACTCATGCCTGACTTGCCTTTTTGCATCTGACTTAAAACGATATTTCTTTCCGCAGAACCTGTCGCCCCTGCTGGTTGGGAGTCTGCGCATTCAAGAAGTACCGCCTTTTCATAGTATGGTTTTGCTTTGTGTTCGATGATTAGAAAAACATCTCGGCGCAGCTCATCCTTGCCGCTGCCAACCTTGCCTTTCCTGAAAAAAAATTCACGATACTCGCTGCCTAATGTTTCAGTTGCCCGGTGTTTTTTAAATAAATGATTTTCGACAGCCTTCCTGCACATTTTTTCAGAAACCGTCAGGCCAAGGAAAGCCGCTGTTTTCATAAGCACTCCAACAGTGTCGCCATGTAGCCTTTCATATGATACAAACAACACATCACATGCCCCTGAAAGCTTAGCTTGCACGTATGAGGCAATATGCTCCAGCCACTCGTTCACGCGCTTCAGACAAAACACATTAATATCCTGCTCAAGTTGGGCTTGCAGTTGCGGGTAACGCCGATGAAAATGATAATCGCTGCAAAGGGAATCCTGAGGCAGCCGAAAAATATAGACCGCTTTTTTTGTAATCGGATCATATTGGTCATGGGATTTTATGAGCCGAAACGGCAGATTGATGCGTGGGTCCAACTTATCGGCTGTCGGGAGTTCGGGAATTACATTGTCTTGGTGGATTGGCATCTTCGTGTCGGTTTGAAAACCATGATACTGGAGAATGATGTCGGTGAGCAGGAGGCGCATCCACGTATTGCCGGAACGGGGATAAGAGGCGATCGGTATATCGCTATGAAGGAGCCGGTTGGTTTTTGGTTTTGCAAAGATATCAGGGGAAAGCATTGGTTCTAATAAAGTTCGTTGCAAACCCGCTTTCCAAGTTTTTTCACGCTGTGTTTCTCCCTGTATATCCCAAGGCATACAACATACAGCAGGAGAAGATCTCAAGCTGTTTTTTGTATCCGGTCGAACAGCTGGGACTACGTTATGATCTGTGGCTATATTGCCTCGTCCTCCAACATACCCTTTCATTGATATCATTATATCTTTGGGTCTTTCACCGCTATAGGTGGAAGTTCTACATGCAATTTCTTGTGGGCAAGCCTCTTTTGTGTGTTGCTTTCTTTTTTTTCGAAAGGGGGAGCACCAGTCTCTGAGCTGTCCAGCGATTTTACCGGCTGGTGTTAGAAAAAAATATTTCTCCGGCTGGCGATACATGTCCTCGGTTATTTCAAAAACAGCACGCACCTCCTCGGGGGTCTTGGTGTCATAAAACCCAAAATAATGATATACTGCTTCACGCTGCTTTGGCGTTATATCATCACGCAATTCAGAAAACAGATTTAACACCCATTGGAAAAGAGGTTTTGCTGTCTTCCCCCCTAAGGTATCTCTGTGGATGATGTCGTGAGATTCTGCGCGCCACGTGGTGTCAAATTCATGATAGTAGTGTGGTTTTCCCATCAAAACAGAATATCCGAAGGCAGACGTCAGTTCAAAAGATGTGGTAAGAGTCGCCAATTCGATAATGCTTTTCAGGCGTGACATAAACAAGGGATCAAACATATGACCTGCGGTAACGCACTCAAAACCATGCTGCCGGTAGAGTTCTGCCTTCCCTAAAAGAACATCCTTCCAGGACAGGCAAATGGTTATCGTGTCAAAATCTCTTCCGATTTTTTCTAAAAACCTGCTATGGGCATGCACATCGTATTCTGAATCAACATGATGGGTTGAGTGTGCAGGAAATGCGAGAAGATTTTTCCCAATCCTTTTTTTTTCTTTTTGAAGCTCTTCGTTCGAGAGATAGTGCTCTGCATACGTTATCATAGGGCCAATGGGGATAATAGCCTGAGCTGTTTTCTTTTTCAGAAACTGCACTCGATAACAGCTCATCGGCAAAATTGCCGGTAGCTTGGATTTTACATCTACATCCCAAATGCCAAATCCCATGGTCGGCCCATGTTCTATCACCGCCTTAATTTGATACTCAGGAAGAACACCTGCATAACGTTTTAACAGCGCTGCGAAACCGTAAAAATCATTGGACGGGTGCAGCTCAGGGGTCACAAGCTGCATATCCAACGAGCCGGCTAATTTGTAAACATCACACAATGGTGTGGGCATAAGGTTTAACCTTCTCCCGCGGGGAGATGTTCCAGCCACAGCTCCATATTCACAAGCTGCCATAAAAACATCATATGATTTTCTCTGGCAATCCCGGAGGTCACGATATGTTCATGTTCCTCTATGAGACGACACACCTCAGGCACATTATAAATGCCACGCTCTTTGAATCGCTGTGAGCGCACCAAATCCCTGACCGCATCAAGTCCTTTCCCTGAAAACCATAGGTGCGCAGGAGCATTCCAGCCGGTCTTTTTGATCCGGGTGCGTGTTTCCTCCGGTAATATGCCTCTCATGGCTTCGCGCAAAAGTCTCTTGGTGATACCCTCCCGGATTTTCATACTCCCGGGCACTCTGAACATAAACTCAACAAGGCGATAGTCAAAAAACGGCACGAAATTATCCAGCCCGAAAGCCGTGCACTGCCGGTCCTCTGCCCGCAAGCAGCAGGGTATGGTCTCCCTGGTCATATCCTGAAAGGTGCGGTTCTTTAGATAGCTGCTGAAGGGATGATCCATAACCGGTTCAAACCCTGACAGGTCAAAAAAATCTCTATTGAGTGCATTCCGGTATCGCTCAAGTCGTACCCGGTCGGGACGGCAGCGACCCGGTATGTGCGGATCAATCAGCCTTCTGAGCGCTTCAAAAGCAACAGCATGATTTTTTTTATAAAGAGGATGATCGTGATAACGTGCCCATAGAGTAATCTCATGGTCGAGCCGTCCGTTTGCACCTGCCTGCTGCAGGTCGGCAAAGTGATAGAAAAAGTATTCATATTCACCTGCATTCAGCTCATCACCGCCAAGCCCGCCAAAAAGACTCCTGAACCCCTGCTTTGCTGCCTGTTCACACAGGAGAAAATGCGATAACCACGTGGCTGTTGCGACCGGCTCATCGTGCACCTCGATCATCCGCTGCACAATGCCAAGGACATCAGGATTATCCACCTGCACCGGGTGCCATTGCGCAGAATGCGCGGTAAGCATCGGTTTAATGTCATCCCCTTCATCATATGTTTTATCCGTATACACCGTTGAGAAGGCATGCTGCTGCCTACCTGTCTCCAGTACTGAACAGCCAAGGACTGAAGAAGAATCCATGCCCCCCGAGAGCGTAAAAGCCGGCTTTTCGGCGCGCCGTAGCCTCAGTGCAACTGAATCGCGGAGCAAATCCCGGTAGTGCTGAGCAAGCTTGGGTTCGGAATCTGTGAAATCAGGCATTTCCTCAAGCGTCCAGTAGCATGTTTTTGTAACGCCTTCTGATGAAACCTCAAGCATATGGGCAGCGGGAAGCTGGGCGACTTTGGCATACGGCGAAGCGTCTGGATCATTATCGAATACACGATAATGTGAACCTGCACACAGAGCTATAAACTGGTGGTTAGGATCAGCGCCAACACCTGGCAAACAGCAGAGCATCCGTGGCTGAGAAGAAAAAGCAAAAAATTCTGGGGTGACGGTGTAATAGAGGGGCTTAATGCCGAACCTGTCCCTGCCGAGAAACAGCTTGTTGCGGGTGGTGTCATAGAGAGCAATGGCAAAATCACCGTTGACGCGCTCCAGCATGCTACGAAACCCGTAGGTTTCATATAACGCAACGATTGCCGCAATATCATTCGGGGCTGCGTTAAATTCATGGAGGTTAAAAATCATACCGTCAATCACAACCTGCAGCGACGTCGGAGTCGAAAAAACCTGCTTGCGCCAATCGGCAACACCAAAAGCACTGCTGCCAGCAGCCATATGCCAGTACTGCCAGTTTTTTGGGAACGACAAAGCCCTGAGCATTCTCTGCACGAGGTTTAGCCTATAGCCGTTATCATGACTGCCGAATACACCGCAAATTCTTGCCATAATGATGCGAGGGAAACGGGAATAATAAAACTATGCTTTGGTAGCGACTATAAACTTCCAAAAGTGGGGATAGCCAATGACAAACTCAGGTTTATCGTTGGTACGCCAGTCTGTTACCACCTGAGCGGTAAAACCATATGAGACAACAAAATTGAGAATTTCAGAAAGGCAATACGTGTTGACATAGACCTTAAGCGAACAACCTGCATCAAGATATTTATCCTCAACATAAGCATACGAACTCGTTTCAGCAAGTGATTCGCGAAGAATCACTGTTTTTTTTGCACAGCGCAGCATGCGTTCCAAGGGTCGGTGATAATTGTCAATGTTGGACAGCACATTCAGACAGACAATATGGTCAACCTCACCGTCCATGTCTTCAATGCGCATTACCTGTAACCGAGCGGGATCAAGCCCATATGCTGGCAGCACGGCTTTCCCGATCGCAATAAGGGAAGGAGCTGCATCAATGCCGAAGTACTCAACGGGAATCTTACGCGTGTGCAGCGCATGATAAAAATATCCGCTGCCGCAGCCTACATCAAGCAGGGTATCTCCGGGGCTCACCTGCGGTGCAAGCAGCTCAGCGGCTTGTGCATGGCAGGTCATCTCTTCTACTTCCTGCCGACACCGCCGGGTGTAGAGCTCCCTGACTGTCGCACTGTGCTCCCAGATGCAGTACTGTATCCACCCGCTGCCGGTAATCATGCTTTTTTGCCGGTGATGATGAATGCCGAAGCCATGAAGTAGCCGCGCCAGTCTGTCGGATTTTCCATGGCAAGGCTTTGAGCCCGGAAAACCTCAGGGTTGTGTGCTTCACACAAAGGTGGCAAGCAGTGGTAGTGATAAAAAAGAAGACGCACTTCTTTAAAACCACTCTCCAAAAACAGCTCTCTGAGTACAATCGGATTATGGGTTCGTGAAAGAACCTCATCATAGCCGGGTTCTCCGGCGCTCCCTTTTCTGACCTTCGGTATATCCATACGAAAATGCTGCTGCAGCATACGGGCACAGTTCTGTGCGAGTTCGGTAAATTCCGGCAAGCACGCGGAGGAGTTTCCCCCTTGAATCAAATCATTCATAAAAAAATCATAAGAATACCTGTTGAGGGTAAAAAGAGCGAACAGTTGATTGCGTGCTTCAACTGCCACCACGCCACCTTTTTTGACGGCGTTACGCATAGCGATAAGCACCTGCTTGTCTGCTTCTTCAGGGATATGGGGGAAAACACCTGAGCAGACTATGGCATCAAAAAGACATCTGCCACGGGACCCCGGAATCCGAAAAGATGCAGGATCAAGGATACTTCCTTCCCATATTCGCTCGGGCGGCAAGCCGCGTTCGGCAAACACACGGCGGGCTTCTGCAACCATCTCAGGAGTCAGATCAAATCCGTAGAGCACCATATCCATATCAAACAGTTCACGCAACAGCGAAGCAGGTCCACACCCTGCATCAAGCACCTTTTTTGCCCGTGCTGCACTGAGAATATTTTTAAAAAGCTCCCGATGCACCGGCGGATATGGCGCACGAAGACCATAATACTCATCGAAGTACGTGGTGCTCCACGTCGCGTAACATGATTTAACTGAAGCTTCAATATCCTGATATGTCATCATCTTTCTCTCTTTTGTGCTGCAAGCCACATGTGCGAGGAAAGACCGTTATCGGCAAGAAACTGCTGAAATGGCCATCCAAGCCGATCCCATTCATCTACCAGCACACGTTGCAAGAAAGGGTCGTGGGAGATGTCAACCTTGCCGCTCACGATTGCATCATGAACAAACTCTGCATCAAGCCGCCCCGGTGTGCTCACCTCAAGAACCTCAAAACCGCAGCGTCTCACAAGCAACTGAAGTGAGGCGGGGTTGAAAAAGTTGACATGCTCAGGATCAACGGCAAGTGCCTGTGCACCAAGCAATGAAATATCAAACCCCAACCCATTAGGACAGGACAGTACCAGCAACCCTTCAGGTTTCATCAGTTTGAAACACTGCCTAAGGAACTGTTCGGGCGCAAACAAGTGCTCGATCACTTCAAAGGATACGACAACATCTGCCTCGGCGACCTCATCATGCTCTATGTCTTCAATACGTTTATTGACGACATGAATCCCTCGTTGTCTGCATGCCGCTGCTAACTTAGGCGTCGGCTCAACAGCAATAACCGTCTCAAACTTCCCAGAGGCTTGGGCAAGAGAGGAAAAGGTTCCAAATCCGGGTCCAACTTCTACCAGTACTCCCTGAGGGATACCATACTGTGCGCAATAAGTTAAAACACGGGTGAGCCACGGACGGTGGAGTTTGTCGCGGCGGGCGATTTCCGAGGCGGGGAAAATATGCTGCGCCCAATAGGCATAGTTCTCTGAATGCCGGTAGTAATCTTCCATAACCTGTGGCGATGGACGGGGATTCATATAGAGAGTGTGGCAGCAGGTGCAGCGATCGTAACAAAAATCGTACTTCTCGAAAGCTGGGGTGCGCTGCTCAGATCCGCATGCAGGGCAGGAAACCATAAGAAATTCTGCAGCACGGGCACAAAGCCGTGCAATATCCCGCTGAAACGCTGCTTCCTGTCCTGCTAGTAAATCGTCCGGACACAGTTCGTGTTCACTGAGTTGAATAATTTCAGCAGGCTGCTGCTGTGGTATCATCTGCGGTGCACTCATCCCAGATATTTGCTTTTTCCCAGATACCATTTCGTTTCTGCCATACCCGTGGGTCGCGGAAACTGTCGGCAATGCGGTCAAATTCTTCTTCGGCCATGCCCACATATTCAAGCCACCGGTACAAATCTTTTGGTTTCCGATGATCCATTTGTCTGACCAGCTCAATGCCCTGTTCACGGGTCATCAGCCCTGCCCGAATATCTTTACACACATGATCGGTACAGCGACCATAGCCAAACTTGATATATTTTAAATAATCGTGGATGCCGTTCTCATGCATGTCATCAAGGTTTGACATGCGTCGGTATGTACGCTCAAACGGTTCCGGGCTTATTTGAAACCCATAGCGCTCCATAACCATGGTGCCGTGTTCATTTGCTTCCCAATAGAGATAGTTGCCCAGATATATGCCCCGTACCTCAAGCTCAAAAAGCTCTTGGTCAGACGGGTACTGATAAGGAATCATATCCTGAACAGTAATGCCGTCAAGTCCGACAAAATAAGTCCATTCATAGCCTCGGGCAAAATGCTCAAGCCGGTCGCGGTAGCTCATCTCAGGGAAATCATCCATGGAAAACTGTCCGCACAGATCAAGATATCCATGCTCTCCCCAAATAATCAACGGAACCTTGAATTGTACCGCAATGCGAACCGGCAGTGTGGTGATGCCCACATGAGCATGCCAGTTCATATCGCCCATGATAATAAATGCCAAACGATTCAGTTTTTTCAGCAGCGTGACGCTTGGCGAATAGAAAATATGGTCAACCCCAAACACTTCTTTCATCCGGTGGACGTTCCGCCATCCTGTCGGTGTATAATTGTTGCCGTTGTAGGTAACCAGCAGTGGATTAAGCCCGAACTCATACTTGATAATATGGGTCTGGAAATAGCTATCCTTGCCGCCGCTGACCGGTATAATGCAGTCATACCGGCTGCCGTCCCGACAGCGGTATTTTTCAAGAATATCACGTAGAAGTTCTCGTCGCCGCCGCCATTCTTCGGGAGTAATTGCATTTTTTGTTTCAGACATACGGCACCCCATGCACACACCCTGTTCGTCAAACTCCAGTGGAGCAGCACTGATTGAGGGATACACGCAGCGAGTACACCACCTGACCCGCTGGGGTGGCAAAGGAGCACTCTGCGGACGATACTCAACAACCTTTGCCCTCGCCAATGCCCGATCGCGCTCTTCATCCGTATAGATCGGTTCTCGTTGAAGCCAGCGACTGGTGAGCCTGCTTTCACGCAGCGGGATACCTGCTTCCCGGCATGCTTTTTTAGCAAACGGGTAGCTCAACTCATAAAAATGAAATATGTTTGCCGCACTAACTGCACTTGCACCGCCTTCTAAAATACCGGCAGAAAAATGCTCATATCGCCCCACCCCGCCACAGGCGATAACCGGAATTGAAACAGCAGCGGTTACTGCGCGGATCAGTTCAATGTCATAACCTGCACCGGAGCCGTCGCGATCAATTGAATTGAGAAAAATTTCACCGGCACCGCGCCGCTCGACCTCCCGTGCCCATGCAACAGGATCGAGTCCGGTAGGATGCTGTCCGCGGTTGCTGTACACCTCGTATTGTCCGCTCTCATGTCGCTTCGCGTCAATACTGATGACAATGCACTGGCTGCCAAACCGCTGTGCAGCCTCAGTTATAAACCGGGGGTCTTCAAGTGCTTTGGTATTGATGACGCATTTGTCAGCACCGGCACTGAGCCTGAGTCGAATGTCCTCTAACGAACGAATGCGGCCACCAAATGAAAGGGGCATAAAGCAAACCTGTGCAACTGCCCGAAGCACATCGAGCACCGTTGATCCCGCATACCGCTGGTGCAGATCATCCCGTCGGAGATCGTGGTAATCTTCGCTGCTGATATCAAGGATAATCAGTTCATCAACGTTCCAGTCTGAAAACCGCTTCACGGTGCTGATGGGGTTGCCGATATCCTGATGCACCTTAAAGAGCTGGCTTCTAACAATCAGACCGTTTTTCAGAAGCAGACAGGGAATAAGTCGTGGTCGTACCATAGCATACTGTCAATAATGAAAATTATGAGTGCTGTGCTGCATGCTGCCAAAAGTTATAGAGTAGCTCCAACCCGACATCCTGACTTTTTTCAGGATGAAACTGCACACCATATACATTGCCGTGCTGAATGGCTGCTGGTGGAGTGATCGAACCGAACGCAATGGTCGCGGTTACGTCCGCCCCATGCTCACAGGCAACATAGTAGCTGTGCGCAAAATAAAATGATGAGCCTGACGGAATATTGGCAAAGAGCATTGATGCAGGATTTGTTATGGTGACATCGCACCATCCGATATTAGGGACCCGTTCTCCGGTTCCTGAAGCGGTAAGCCGGACAACCCGTCCGTGAATGAGTCCGAGTCCCTGATGCACGCCATATTCCTCGCCCTCTTCAGCAAGAAGCTGCATACCGAGGCAAATTCCCAAAAGCGGTTTTCCTGCCTTGACCTGTCGGCAGATGACCTCGACAAATCCCCGATGACGAAGGTTCCGCATACCATCGCCAAACGCTCCGACACCGGGAAGAATAAGTGCCTGTGCAGCTTCAAGAACCTTCGGTTCTGAGGCAACGGTAACTGGTGCGCCAATATGTTTACACGCCCAGCATACCGACTGCAAATTGCCCATGCCCATATCAATAACAGCAATCATGCGGCACAGTCCTCGGGGTGCATTCGGGAAATCGGCAGACGCTCAATGGTGTACGGTCGAAGCCTGACCAGTCCTTTGGCAGCAAGTCGCTGGATATAGGCATACACGTGATCAAACGGCAGGTCATGTTTCTCGGCAATCCCAAGAATGGTCTGCGAGCCGTCAAAATACCGAAAGATACAGTCAAGCAAATGTCCCCATTTTTCCGCATCAGCAGGCAAATCTTTCTTCACCGCAGGGTCGGGGCGTTCAAAATAAAGATCGTATGCCGGATTTGAAAGGCACACGAGTCCATCAAATGTTCTGACCACAACGGCATCATGCTCAAGAATCTCGATCGCCTTTTGTAAAACTGCAAAGGTCTCCTCCACCTGGGCACTGTCAAGGGAATCCGGGGTATCAAGGCTTGTGTGATATTCCGGATATGGGGCAAACTGATCAATGCATCGCGTGAGCTCACAGAAGGGAACCTCATAGCCCGGTGCTTCCCAGACTGTTTCATCATTGCCTGCACCCTCTCGCCACGGCACGCAGACATATACCCTGCTGTAATGCCGAAGCGCATGGTGGAGCACCCGGTCAATTGGCTGCCCCCCAAGAAACGAAGAGGCGAGTTTGAGTGCGCCACGAGTACCGGGCATTTCAACAAACACACCGCCGACAAACCGTTCGAGTTCACTCCGGCTTCGGTCCCGAAGATAAAACACCGTGCCAAGATGCTCTGGTCCGAGCACCAATCGGTATGTATAACGGGTCGTTTGTGTCTTGAGCCACTGAAACAGTCTGACGAGCAGGGCAACGCCCGCATGCGCATCGTTTGCCATATGGGGGTGGCAGGTGTGACAGTTAAAAACAATCGTCTGGGGGAGCTGCCCCGCATGTTCGTAATCAGCAACGAGCATTTCGCCCGGCTCGAAGGCTGTAATAAGTTCAACCTGATAGGTGCCGGGTGTCAAGGTACGATACACTCGGTAGGGCACTGAAAAAGCCCAGTCCGCTGCCCAGGGACGGTAGAGCCACATGCAGTGATAGACATAGGCATCAGGAAGCTCAGGACTGGTGACAAGGTGCTGCTGCAACGTTTCAAAGTCAATCCCACCCTGAAACGACCGCGAATAGGCGGCAACACCAAACGGATGCGCCATGCCATCAAAAACCGGTTTGCCATCCTTATAAATCACGGCGCGCCTGACCTGCCATTTTTCAGGAATCACCCAGCCGTTAAAGCTGGAACCAGAAGGATACCGGTACAGCCTGAGCGGCAGCTCGCGACCGATGATGTCAAACAGCTGTCTGTTGCCATCAGACACAACACCAGAATCAACAGCGCAAAGGTCTCGTGTCAATGAGAGGGTATTCATGTGCAGAGCAAACCACTAAAGTTATCCTGTCTTCTGAGCTCGGAGGTGGCACCACGGCTGAAAAAGCGTGCCGCGGAAATTGAGTCGTTCTCCGGTAGTGGCTTGGATGGTATAGGTTCGTATATCTTCAGGATGCTCAGGCTTTTCCAAATCAATGGGAATTGCAAAATGATAAAATTCAACATTGCCAAATCCATGCTGCTGCAACAATAAACGCACCGAGGAAAACGACCGGTAATGAAGTTCCAGCCCCTCAGGGTGCTCTTTTGATTTCTCGATGATAGAAAGCTGTTGCTCAAAAGGGTGATACCAGTCAAAAGCGAAAAACCATCCCCTTTGTTTTACTTTTTTAGAGAGGCTACCAACAGCCATAACGAATTTTTCATCATTGAACCGACCCATAACAGCATTCTGGACAACTATATCATAGGCTCTTGTACCGCTGAGTGCTCGTATATCCATAACCTCAAACCGGATGCCGTCAAGATCAGGATTTTTTTTGTTCAGCGCTATGATTTCATCAAACAAATCACCACCATAATAGGTAAGCCACGGAATCTGTTTTTTTTAAATGCATCAAAAAATTCCCATTATGACACCCGATATCAAGCAGACTGACGTTGTCGTTCGGAGAAAAGTTTTTCTGGAGCGTATCGCGAATAAGGGTGATGAGCACCTTATCGCTTTCACGCATCGTGACAGCGTATTTCTGTTGGTAGTGCATATACGCACCGACAACATAATCCCGTGGCGCACTGGGTTTAAGGGTCACGGGAGGACGTTAGCTGGTAACCATACGATAACTCCTTTCTCAGTGCTGACCTTTGGGTCAGCGGAGTTCAACGACGCTATAGGGACAAAAATCTGTGCGCTTTTTACAAAAAAAATTAGGGTAGCAAAATCTTGCGAGCCCTTTTCAGAGGGGTCCTTGTATGAAGTCCGCATTCTGTTTTCTGCGTCCATGCCCACCGACCTGCCCTGTCATCATCACCGCACACTACCGTGCGGGTACACGGAGCACATCCGATACTTCGATACCCTTTTTCAAATAACGGATGTACGGGTAAGCAATGTTTGCGAAGATAGGCAAAAATATCATCTCGGGTCCAGTACAGCATCGGATGGATTTTCAGAAGGTTTGGGGTGAGGCTCTGGACAATAGGTATTTTTTTGCGCTCTGGAGTTTGGTCGGACCGAATACCTGTAATCCATGCCCTCAGTCCTGAAATAGCTTTTTGCATTGGTCTGACCTTATGGAGGTAGCAGCACGCGTCAGGATCTCTGAGATGCAAGTCTTTTCCATACAAAGCAGTAGCACACCGGATATCAGGTTCAGGCTTAACGATAATCAAGGCGAGATTAAATTCCTTTACCACCCTGTCCCGAAAGGCAATCGTCTCAGGGAAATGAAAACCAGTGTCAAGGAAAATAACCGGCATTGCAGGACAGTGCCGTGACACAAGATGCAACAGGGGAATACTCTGGGTTTGAAATGAAGAACTCACCGCAGCACGAGATCCGAACATCTCCCAACAGAGGCGCAAAATGTCAGCAGTGTTCAGCCGCGAAAACTTTCTCTTAAGCATGCTGATATCGCATTCTGTTATGTTTTCCTTGGAGCCGCTCATATCATCCACAAAACTATCTTTTCTCAACCCATGAAAAATAGATAGAACCGATGTGTTTCCCGGCGCCATAGACTGCGGTCTTGGCAAGCTTGTTGCCCAAAACGCTGTCAAGCATCAGCATGAGTGAATCGGATGGTTGGGGAAGGAAAGTCACCTCAAGCCGCGTAAAAAACCACTGCCCTGGAGTGGCAGGGTTGATGATGCGTGCCAGCAGCGCCTTGTGCAGAGGCACAATAGTTGCGACAAAGCTGAACGGCCACGGTCCTTCAAGCTCAACCCCATTTTCAAAAAAATGTGCACGCTCTGTCACGAGACTTTCTTTGTAGGCACAGCGCTGCACAGCAGAAAATGGCGGAAGCGGGATAACCCCTAAAGCCCCATGATCCTTATCATGGTGATAGGTAAGGGTCACGGATAATGCTTTTCCCTGTTCGTGATTGCCGTTTACCTGAACAATTTCAATGCGGTTACTTCGAATAATACGCGAAAAAGTGTAACAGAGCGATGCGCCCGGTGGTACAAATTCAAGCAGGGCATCAAAAAGTGTTGTTCCATGTAAGTATTCCCGCTGTTCTAAAAATGGCAGGGTTAACTGTGCTGGCAAACAACGCATGGCAGAGCCCTCATCCATGAGTGATTATGCACGATCAACGCTCTTATCATAATAGACCCTGAGCTCCCCGGTAGGCCCATCCATGGGCATCTCCCCGGCTCGAAACCGGGGAGGGGTCTCAAGCAGAAAATAACGGTCGTGCCTCAAACACACCACAGCTTCTCGCATAATATCTTCTGCAGCGCAGCACCATGTCGTGCTGTTCCCCGTGGGAACATTGACTGCATATCCTTTTGTGAGTAAATGAGTTTTGAGCCTAACCGGAGTGTTAACAATACCAAAATCAAGGTACCTGACCGACAAGGTAAAAGTACCCGACACTTTGACGCCATGGGCATATACAGGTGCAGTATATATCTTTGTATATTTATACGGTACGCCGTAAGCGCTCTCTACATAATGAAAAAACGTTGTGCCCCCCTCGTGCGGCCCAAGCCCTAGGGTCATAATTTTGGCATTCGCCCGGTGCAGCCGCCCCCATGGTGAATCGTAGCCAAATCCTTCATAATGAGGCTGTCCACATATTTCATGCGCCCGAGCGCCCAAGCCGGTAACAGAAACAATCGGGTGTATTGAACGCACTGCTCCGGGCCGAGTGCGTACGTACTCACTGAAGGCATCAGTCCGAGAAGGTGACTCTTCCACGATAAAGGGGGTGCCATAACGCCCATAGTCCTCGAACGCCGTACATACCGTTAGTGTTCCTTGCTCTCCAAGCACCTCCTGAAAAGCAGCAAGGTAAAATTGCAACATGCTTTCCCGGTCAAGCTTTGTATCAGGAGGACCGATGCGGCGAAGATCGCTCTGAACATGGACAATATCGCCCTTTTGAATGCCTGCGGCAATCAGTGCAGCAACAAGTTCTTCATAGGTTATTTTACGCATAGGCTCTTTTTCTGGCTGTGGAACAAAAGAAAAACACGGGGTATAACGGTGTGGTGCATAGGAAGACGTTGGTGGTTCAGACTCAGGCAGCAGCTAAAAACTGAACAAGTTTTTCAACTTTCAAAAATCCTGCCTCAACCAGATCACCCTGCTCAGGGAACTTTTTTCCGCTTACATTTTCAAGCTCAAGCAGAAACACCATGCAATCAAGCGAATCAAGCAGTTCTTCTTTCACAAAATCTGTGGTGAGAGTAAATTCAACCCTTTTTTTATCACCTGTCGTTTTATCAAGTGCTTTGCGAATACAGGCTAATGCTTCAGTGTGACTCATAGAGCACCTCCAAAAAAAATAAGATTTGTTGCCCATGACAAACCAACGCCAAACCCTGATACCAGAACGCTTCGATTCCGCAACTTACCTTCTTGCAGCAGCCGGGAAAGCAGAAGCGGGATTGACGATGAGACCGTATTCCCCACTTCATGCACGTTGCAGGGAACTTTGGCAGCCGGCAGCCCCATTTTTTTTTGTAATTGATCTAAAAAAAATCTATTCGCTTGGTGAAACACAAAATAATCAACTGCATCCAGCGTAGTGTCGTTTTTTTCAAGACACGCATTTACTGACTGAGGTACCTTTTCCATCATAAAATTAAATATCGCCCGGCCATCCATTTTAAGTCTAAAATCGTCACTTGGCTGCACTGTCTGGTTTGCGTTCCATACGCTTGAGACCGGATGGGCACTCCCTCCGGCAGGAACCATCAACGTATGCGCTCGTGCTCCGTCAGTGCCCCAGTCCATCTTTCCCAGAACACCGCTCCCGCCTATGGACATCCAGGTTGCGGTTGCCGCATCTCCAAAAATAGTCACCGTGTCCCGATCTTTTTTCCCTATGATCTTCGAATAAGGGTCGCTCGTCACAACGAGGGCTTCGTTGATGCCTTCCGCAAGCATAAAACTCTTTGCTATACTGAGTGCATACACATACCCTGAACACCCTAAACTAATGTCAAAACAAGCTACATCAGTTGCAAGCCCCAAGGCATGCTGGAGCAGTGCAGAGGTGTGGGGAAGCTTATAGTCAGGATTTTGGGTTACCACAATGAGCAGCTTTACAGCATCCGGTCTTAGGTCTGGGTTGCTGGCAAACAGGTTATCACAAGCAGTTTTGCTGAGCGTCAGAACTGTCTCCTGAGAGGACATAAAAAAACGACCGGCGATTCCAACCTTATTGATAATAAAAGCGGGATCCATACCAACCCACTGTGCAACAGTCTCGGTTGCTACATATTCTGAGGGGAATGCAGAGGAAATAGCGCGAAGATGCATACGTTCTTTATAAAGAGCGTTATGCTCGTTTCAAAAAGGTCCGCAGGGTATATTTACCACTTGGTTCACGAAGCCGCTCACGGGCAAAAACCGTAAAACCGGCTTTTGCCGCCAGAACCCTGAGAGATTCGGGGCTAAACACGTGCAGGTGCTCAATAAAGAACTCTTCCCGGTCCTGACCATCCTGTGCGGCAGCATCGCCGTCAGGCACTTCAACATACACAAAACCTCCCGGATTGAGAAACCGAATGCTGCGGCGGAGCATGGCAACCGGGTCGGCAACGTGCTCGAGAACTTTATTGAACGTAATAATGTCAAACCTTCCCAGATCATCTACTTCCATAAAATCCCCGCAGTGTGCTTTCACGCCTACCACCTCACGCGCATGTTCTACCATGCAGGGATCAGGATCCAGTGCAGTACATTCCCAGCCTGCCTTTTTCATCAATGAGAGAAACACACACAGGCCTGAACCGACATCAAGAACCGAAGGCGTGTGCGGGGTGTCTGAGCCTGCTTGCAGATGCGAGGATGCAAAGGCAAGAATGGTGTGCACCCGTCCTATATTGTCAGACTTTTCCGGTGGCAGAGAATTAATACGCTCAAAATTCCGTCGAATACCGCTGAGACCATAGGTCGCAGCAGCGTAGGCGCCCGTATAAAGAGTACTTAAATTAAGGGTGTGCACGGAAATAAAATGTCCACAGTGAGTGCACCGGTAAAATTCCCGGTAATAGGGAACTCCCGTGGTCATGGGGAATTGGGTCTCACCCGCAGGAGGTGTATGGTACACAAAGCATCTCTGCATCTGCGCACTTCCACACAGACAGTGCAGATTGGGAGATAGGAGAGGTTCTAACTTACTCATAAAATGTGTTCTCTATCGTGTGTAACGCTTTTTCGGTGTCAAGCCAGCACACAATCACCAGCTGCTCTTCATGTACATAGGTTTCAAAGAGAGGCTCCTTGCCTTTTTCGACGAGCAGAACAAAATACCGTCCGATACGGTTTTTGACCACTACGGCTCTGAGTCCGAAGTTGACGAGCCTGCCGTTGAGTGAGGGTGTTGCATAAAAACCCCATGATTTCTTGGCAACATCGTACTCTGCCCCACCCGGGGTCGTAAACGTCACTTGCTCGTCATCATCAAGCTCGATACGACCGCAGTCCTGCATGGTCCGCTTGATGTCAAACCCCACGGTGAACGTCCGGGGCGGGTTGTGCAGCTTGATATTCATGTCCAGTTCCAGTCGGGAATCAAAAAATTTTCGATATACCAAGATCCATTTTTCTTAGTCCAGATACGAGGGTTACGAAACCGCTCAGCAATTTCAAAAAACAAACGGGTGCTCATACCGGTAAAGGCACAGAATTTTTCGATATCCTCATAAGGGGTTTCATCACCCCGCTCCCGAATAATATCAATTGCTTCAGCCCGACTCATTCTGCCGTTGCGAATCTCAAGGGAAAGGTTGTCATAGAGTCGGGTAAAACCGAATTTGTACCACTTCAACCAGTGATGGATGGAAATAAACTCATCATCAATATCAGCATAATCATAGTACCCCGTCTTTGCTCCCGCGGCACGTGAGGTAAAGCCGTGTTCGCGTGCAATGCGGTAGGTTTCTGCAGGATCCCACGGAAAATAGTAGCCTAAAAAAACAGCTAAAATTCCTCGTGCAGCAAGCTCGTCTGCGGAAGGACCGAAGTAGGGTGTCAGTTCTTTTTCTGTCAATTCCTCGCACACCCAGTCACGTGCTATCGTTCCGTGGGTTACCCCATAGTTGCGGAGCCAGGTATCGGTAAGGGCAAACCCTTTCCGCTCATCATCTGTGCCGCCGTATTCAAACGCAGAGTTTTCTCCCCAGACTACCAGCGGGATATTAAACCGGACAGCAATTTTTAGCGGTATATTGAATAGTGCCAGATGCATGGGAATTGCAGTCGTGCCGTATCGCTCAAAGGTGAGACGCAAAAACTTTTTTTCAACCCTGGGATTAACCTGATAATCAATATGGTCAACTCCGAGTCGCACTAGGTTATCGAGATTTTTTTGCCCGATCGGTGTTCGTGCCGGAGTTTTCCAGGTGACCGCAAGTGGATTCAGCCCAAAAGCAAGGCAGGTAACCACTTGCCAGGTACTATCTTTGCCGCCACTCACCGGTATAAGACAATCATAGCCAGTGCTCCGCGACCGTGCGTGGGCTGCAACAGCGGCAAATGCTTGTTTGCGCGCATTCCAGTCAATCTGCCGCTTGGTTGCATGTGAACGGCACGCATTGCAAACCCCATATTCATCAAAACAGATGTGTGGCCGTGTGTCAGGGATAACGCATGCGGCACAGTACCTCATCGTCCGAATTCCTCAAGAAACATTTTGCTGCACAGAAAGTAAAAAAGAAATTTGCTCTCACTGTTGGGAAGCTGTGCTTTGGACAGGAGGTTTTCTATCTTCTGCCGGTGAACATGTTCAAAAATAGGGCTCTGATCAAGCACACAACTCCGCACTTCGGGATCTGTGGGGTTCAGCAGTGAAAAAATCGGTGCATTAAACCCGACCTTGCGACGATTAACAAGAATTGGCTCAGGCACAATCCCGCGCAGCGCATCACGGAGCACCGCTTTGGTATAGCCATTACGGATAAGATATGCCGTTGGAATTCGGTTGCAGAACTCAAACAGCTCCCGGTCAAGGAACGGTGATCGGTTTTCAACTGAATAGTACATGGCATTATGGTCATCCTCATGCAGGATCACCGGTACCGATTCATAGAACATCTCGTTCAGCATGCGATTGCGAAGCAGACTTTCAGTAAAAGTCTGTTCGCGAAACGGCTCATAAAAATCAGCCTGCAGGTATTGGGCAAAGGCAGGTGCATCCAGATAAATATGTTCGCGAAACGAAGGGTTACGGATAAAAACATACGGGTCTTTCAGATACGGGTTGCGAACTAGCGGTTGGATATACTGTTCCCATGCCCGTTTGGACTGTTCAAAAAGACCGTTTTCGTTGCGCACTTCATACAGGTAGGCAAGGTGGTGGTCATAGTAACCAGTAAAAAGCTCATCAGCACCGGTACCGCTGATAGAAATCCGGTAGCCGTGGTGCGCAATGCTTTCAATGAGCATCCAGTGGACAAAATAAGTTATCGTATACACCGGTGCATCATGGTACCGGATGAGGTCCCGAATCCGTGGTAAAAATTTTTCTGTGCTGAGCGGAAGCGCTGTATGCCGGATACCCAGCTCCTGCACACTACACGCAACCATATCCTGCTCTTCATAGCGGCTGTCGGTATTGATGATGGTAAAACCATGCACGTCATACGCGAGTTCGCGCTTTGCGATGCTGATCAGCGCATTTGAATCAATGCCACCGCTCATGCAAAAAGCAAGAGGGACATCTGAGCGGAGCCGCAGCTTTACTGATTGCTTCAACCGCTCCCGCACACCTTCCACAGCTTCCTCATAGGTCATTGCAGGGTCGGGACAGAAAACCGGAGTCCAGTAGCGCTGAACAGCACTAACACCATCGGCATCTATGTACATGACCGTTGCAGGTTTCACGTCCGTCACCTGTTCAAAAAAACCGCTCCCGTTTTTATATAGTGCCTTATATCCGTTTACCATATAGCGGTACAGATGACGCAGATTCACCGAAAAGTTTTTGCCGCAGAGCGCCTGTACAAACTTAATCTCCGACCCGAAGTACACTCCCGAAGCATCTTGATATATCGAGAGCGGCTTTTCGCCAAACCGATCCCTGCCAAGCAGCAGCATCCCTTGCTGTTCATCGTATAAAGCGAACGCCCACATGCCTTCGCAACGATCAAGCCCCTCCCATCCCCATACATCAAGCACCTGGAGAAACACCTCCGTATCAGAAGTGGTAGCACATACACGGCCGAGCTTCTTGAGCTCGTCCCTGAGCTCAAGATAATTATAGAGCTCGCCGTTATACACCATGACCTTTGTTCCAATGCGAAAGGGCTGGTTGGCGCGGCTGTCAAGATCAATAATGCTCAGACGGCTGTGCAGCAGGTAAATATGTCGGTTCTGAAACACATGATGATAGTAGGCTGCTGCATCCGGTCCGCGCCGCGACATCAGCGCAAGGCAGCGTGCAATACGCTCCGGAGGAAGTTCCTGATAACCGCTGTATCCTGCTATACCGCACATAAAATTAAGCCGGTGCACTCAACGTGCAAGCAACATAAAGGAAAGTATCGCAAGTCCTATGCCTGCGTAATGGCGTGCTCGGAGCGCCTCGCCAAGAAAAAGGTGTGAAAGAATGACAGTCACAACCAGATAGAGGGAACTGAGCGGCAGCACAATGCTTGCCGGAGCCTGCTTGAGTGCCCGGTAGAGGAGGATCGATGAAAACCCACCAAGCACACCACACGTTCCGGCAACAAGCACTCCTGAGGAAATCCGAAAACTCACCGTATTGACCGCATAACCTACGACAGTTAAACATGCACAGGTGGTCGCAATACAGGAAGCGAGCAGCGGATCAAGCCGCGTAGCAGCAATCTTTGCCAGCACACCCCACACGCCGCAAAGCATCAGATAAATAACGATCATAATCTGCCAATCTTTAAGCAGCACGCGCATTGTCTTCTCGCTGTCTTTTCACGCAACAAGGTCAAGCGTTAGTAAGGTCCCTGCAGGGATATCTCTGGTAAGTTTTCGCCCCAAAAGAAGCTGTTCCTCCCCTGCTTTCAAACCCCGTTGTGGACGTACCCACATTAAATCACCCTGGTCAAGATGATGTCCCTTGCGCAACGCATGGCGGGCGGCAATCGAGCGCCGAATCTGTGTCCGGGCATCAACCTCACAGGGTTGCGCCTCCCGCCTTCCATCGCCGAGCATCAAGCATACTGCACGGACACGACGCACCATTTCGGCAAACTCATCAGGCGTTGCTGACAGTGCATGGTCGCGGAACGCGGACTGCTTTTTGTCCAGCGTAAAGTGCTTTTCAACGATCCGGGCACCCAGAGCGACTGCCGCAGGCACTGCATCAATGCCAACGGTGTGATCAGAGTAGCCGACAACAATACCGAAATGGTGAAGGGTGCTGATACAACGCAAGTTTGCCTGCTCAGGCGGCGTTGGGTAACATGCTACACAATGCAAAACCGCAACCTCCTGGGTTAAACCTCGGACATCCCAGACCCGCTTGATACGGGCAAGTGCTCGTGAGATTTCTTCATACGTTGCAAGGCCGGTAGAAAGCAGGACCGGTTTTCCGGTTTCAGCAACCGCCTCAAGCAGAGGGAAAAAATCAAGATCACCTGAGGCTATTTTAAATGCCGGAACAAGGTCGTTCAGAAAGCGCGCACTTTCCAGATCAAAGGGTGTTGAAAGAAACACCACCTGTTCCTTGTCTGCGGTTTCTTTCAGCGTTCTGAACGCTTCATAGGACAAACACAATCTACGGAGCTGGGCGATACGGTCGTGCTGATCCGCGGAGACCAGTTTTTCAGGAACAATGGTCTGAAACTTTACCGCATCGGCTCCCGCCCGAGCCGCAGCACCAATCATATCCTGTGCACGCTGCAGGCTGCCTTCATGATTATTGCCGATTTCAGCAACAATCATGACCTGCTTGGTGAGATCACACGTTCCGATGCGCATACAAAACCGTTAGTGATGATAATGGAATACATACCCGCTGTCGGTGCATAAAAAGCCGCAGCGTTGATAGAGCCTGATGGAGGGGATATTGGCAGCCTGGGTTCCAACCTTGATATGAGATATGCCGGGAAAAACATGTTCAGCAAAACCGAGCATCGTACGGGCAATGCCTTGACAACGGTATTCTGGATCCACGGCGAAAAGATCTATGGTGAGCGTCGTATCCTCGGCACAGAGCAACAAAAAACCTGCCAATCCTACTTCAGATTCAGCCACGACCAGGTGCGTACCACGTCTGCCACGAAAAAAATTTGCTGCCCATGCTTCTTTGACTGCATCGGCTTTGTCCTTGCTAAACCGGTGGTCACGGTGAAACCGTGAATAGACAAAGCTGGTGCGTGCAATACGACGCACTTCTGGCTCGTCGTCTGCCGTGGCAAACCGTACCGCACAAATTTCCTGCCTGTTCGGCGGTGAAGTAGGTATCTTTTTTTCAAATATCAGGGTTGCCTCCACGCAGTAAAATCCAAGCGCACTCAAACGCTCTGCAGCGGTGCTGTCGGTCCGGAAAAGTTTGGCATAGGCAAAGACAGGGGACTGCTGTAGGCAATCAGGACACAACACCACATTCTGGAGCGCGTGCACGAACCATGGGGAACTGGTATCTAATCGGTACACAGCACAGCCGAGCACCTGCGTAAGCCATGGGTCAGCCACACAGAGAGTCTGTTCCAAGACATTGGTCATTAGAGCGCTGCTGCCCTTTTCTGAGAAGAATAAATATTGATAAACGGCGAAATCTGTCCTATCGCACGCGAAGCATTAAAAAGTTTTTTATACCATTCAATGTATGTTACAAATCCCTTCTCCAGAGGCCATTGCGGCTCATAATCAATAAGTTTCCGCGCTTTTTCAACTGACAGGGTGCCCCGCGACGGTGTCAATTTATCCCGTGGTGTATATTTTATGGTGGCATGCGGGAAATGCTCCTTGAGAATGGCTACCATATCAGCAAGCGATCGTGATTCACCATAGGTTATATTCAGTGTCTGGTTAATTGCCTGTTCATGCTCAATCACTTTGATAACGCCCTGACACAGATCATCAATGTAGGTGAAGTCAAGACGGTCATCCCCACTCCCTGCTACAGAAATGTCAATACCCTGAAGCGCGTTTTCGATAAATATCTGACCAACCCGCCTGCTGACACACCGCTCACCGTACAGCGCCGACGGACGAATAATGGTATAGGGGAGACCAAAAACCTGATTGTAGGCAATGACCATTTGCTCACCAGCAAGTTTTAATGCACCATAAATACCGATTGGCTTACAGGGTGTCTCTTCTGTTACAAAGCCTCCCGGAAAATTGCCGTAAATCATGCTCGAGGAAAAGAAAATAAAGTGCTCCACATTGTCACGGGCACAGTCAAGGGCATTTTCAAGTGTCCGCAGACTGTGATCAAACGTGCTGTATGGGTCTTTATTGGATATATTTGCATGGGCGACCGCTGCGAGATGAATAATAGCCTGTGGTCGTATGGGACCGTTTTTGGCAAGCAATCTGCCCAGTGCATGATAGTCTCGGCAATCCTGAATAAACAGTGGGATACCTGCCGTGCGGAGCAGCTCCATGCGCTGATTTAATATTTTCAAAGAGAGCTCACGGTTTTGAACGTTTGTATCCGTCGAGGTAAAGGCAAGAAAGTTGTTGATGGCAAGGCTGTCTATGACACTCACCTGAGCCCCTCGTTGGCAAAGCTGCAGCGCCAAATTGTGTCCGATAAACCCGGCACCCCCTATAAGCGCAATTCTCATTCCCTTGAGTGTTCTCATGTTACTGCACCTCCCTGATAGCTTTTTTAAGGCATGTTGCGATGTATGCCATATCATCCTCGGTAAGATGGGGGCCAACCGGCAGGGCAATTGACTGGTAGCTGATGCGGCTGGCAACTGGAAAATCTCGGTCGGTATAGCCGTAGGTTTCACGGTAGTACGCCATGTGCGGCACCGGCTTTGGGTAATAGACACTGGTACCGATCCCCTGTCCATTGAGGCTTCGAATAATGTCTGCCCGACGTGCTGCAGAGGTATCTTTTAAGATGACTGATAAACAGTAATAGCTGCTCTGGGACGTGCCATTGCCTGAACCCAGTAGTTCGATTTCATCAATCACTTCTAACTGCTTCCTGAGAACCTCATAATTTGCCTTTCGCTGTGCCAAAAACGTATCGAGGCGTTTGAGCTGTTCAATGCCGAGTGCTGCCTGCAGTTCACTCATCCGGTAGTTAAACCCAAGCCCCGTGACTTCGTACACTCCGGGGATACTGCGCTCCCCTGCATGCCGGTCAACGCTGAACGCCCGCTGGCTGCGAACACGTGCAGCAATATGCTCATCGCGCGTTATGAGCATACCTCCCTCGGCGGTCGTCATGTGTTTTACCGGATAAAATGAAAAACACCCGCAATCACCGAACAGACCCGCATGTGACCCGTTTTGTCGGGTCCCCAGCGCCAGTGCACAATCCTCAAGGACGCAAAGACTATGGCGTGCAGCGATGGTCATGATCCGCTCCATGTCCACCGGCACTCCGAGAAAATGAACAACTGCAATCGCCCGGGTGCGCGGCGTTATCGCTGCTTCGATCTGATCAATATCAATATTGCCTGTCCGCGCTTCAGAATCAACAAACACCGGTCGTGCGCCGGTTACGGCAACCGCATGTGCAGTTGCTGTATGGGTCTGCGCAGGGACAATGACTTCGTCTCCTGGGCAGAGCCCGAGCTGGAAATAAAACAAATGCATTGCTGCAGTACAATTAGCCACTGAAACTGCATAGGGAGCACCGGTATATGCAGCAAAGCTTTTTTCAAACTCGACTGCTTTTGGCCCGTGGACAAGAGTCGGGCTTCCAAGCACGTCACAGACTGCTTGCTTTTCTTCGTTGCCGATCATCGGCTTGCCAAATGGCACATTACGCATCACTTCGTTCTCCTTCGCTAAAACATACCGGCACGGTGGTTCCGGTATGCAGGGCTCGTTCTATGGCAAAACAAACGCTCATAGTGGCAACGATATCTTGCACAGAAACCTCTGGAGGTGTCCCCTGAAGAATTGATTCGACAAAACTGTAAATCAGGTCACCTTTCTGCATCCCGGGATACGGTTCGGTAAGCAGCTCAGGTGCAGCATCAGGATCGCGAGAGTGCCTCAGCGTTGCAACCTCAGGACCGTTCACAAAGGTTGCCCGCGTCCCGTACACAGAAAGGCTATGAAAGTGCGGGTGAACGCATCCAAAATTTGCGCTGATCTTCCCGATCATGCCGCTGTGAAACTTAATGAGGGCAACGACGAAATCATGAAAACGAAAGGCTGTGTGTTGACTGGCAATTCGATTTCCGTAAGCAGTAACCTCACAGGGGGTATCACCAGTAAGCCACAGTATAAGATCAACCATATGGACGCCGCCGCCGAGCATGACCGAGTAGTAAGGGAGCGTGCCTCGCCAGCCATGGTGAATTTTATGAATACGGCCGTACAGGTAATCACCTTCGATAGAGTACACTTCGCCAAGCACACCTGCCTGAATGCGATTGCGCAAGGCTCGAAAACGGGGCGACATCCGCAAGATAAGGTTTGAGGAAAGGACGACTTCAGGATGCTGCAGAAGCAGCTGCTGGATATGCCATAGTTCTTCTTCAAAGAGACAGAGCGGCTTTTCAATAAACAAATGTTTCCCGTGTTCTATTCCAGTGACGATTTGCTCATAGTGGTAGTTGTCATACGAAGCAATGGAAACAATATCAATATCTGGATGACATAAAATATCATGTGCTGTTTGTGTCAGCGTGACTCCCGGATACTTTTTGCCAATAGCGTAAAGCTTCTCGGGAGAACAATCACACAGACTGACAACCTCACAGGCTGGATGCTTCCGGTACCCTGCAATATGCTGCTCTCCGACCCCCAAACCAATGATGCCGACCTTCAGTTTTTTCATCAGGCAACCTCTCGCCTGAGCTGCCGTGTGGCTTGCGCAGAGAGTGCAACAACATCAGAAAGGGTATATTCCCAATGTGGTTTTTTCATAAGAGCAATAACCTGAGCGCAAAGTTCAAGGTCATCTCTGGTATCAACACAGAACCGAATCGTGCTGAGATCAACAGGCAAGTGCATGGCATGGATTCTATACGTTTCCTGATGTCGATAAAAAAACGGGGTGACATGCTCAAACTCATCAGGCTGTGTCATTGCAGGATATGCCTTGAGGAACATTTCACTGCAAAGCACTTCAACCGATTGCCCTCGTGGATAAGTGCGGGAAATGGTATTAGTTACCATATCAACGGGCAGCTTGTGAAAAAGAGCAACCGCTTTGTCAACCAGCCGATGGTCAAGCAACGGGCTATCGGCACAGATTCTTACAAAACCGTCAAAGCCATATATCTCAAGCACCTCCCTGAACCGACCGGCAACATCATGAAGTGGTCCGCGATAACACGGTACACCTGCTGCAGCACAAAAGCCTGCAATTGCCTCATCAGATGGATGAGCTGAAGTGGCAACCACAATACCGGCAAGCTGGCTGCACTGGAGCAGGCTTTCAAGAAGATAGGCAAGCAGAGGCTTGCCAGCAATCTCAAGCAGTACCTTTCCGGGAAGCCGCTCAGAACCCATTCGAGCCTGTATAATAGCTCCTGTTTTCATGCGTTACTCAACGCTATCTTCTTCTGGCTATACTCCGTCCCTTTCGGGGGCAGGAGCCCCTTTCAGAAAAAATCGTGAAGCGTGAGACGTGAAACGAAAGAACTCCTCTTCACCGCTCACTGTTTACTTTTCACTTTTTTACTCAGCACTCAGCACTCAGTACTCAGTACTCAGTACTCAGCACTGAATACCTACACCGCCGCCACCATTTCCGCGTCGATGTTCACCGCATACGACTGGGCGATGGCGCTGACCGTGAGCACCAGACGGCACGAGCCGTTTTTGCGCTCAATGATGCCTTCAATTCCTTTAAGCGGTCCGTAGGTGATACGGACACGTTGACCTTCTGAAAAAAAATCGCATGGCGACAAATGCTCCCGAGCCTCAAGGACACGGGCGATCTGAAAAAGTTCGGTCCGCAGTTTTTCCTGGTCACCGACCTCAAGCACCCGCGCGATATGGTTTGACGTATATGCCGCATACCGGTCATCCCTGCTGCCCTTGAAAAAAAGATACCCTGAAAACAGCGGCAACAGGGAAAAACGCTCCCGCCGCAGGTTGGGTTGTCGCACCTTCACCATGGGCAGATAGTAGCCAATGTTATGCTGCGCAAGAAAGTCTGCAAGCGCCTTTTCCCGGCGGCTTTTCGTGTGCGCCACCCACCACAGAGTGCCGTTTACTGGCTCGTCCAAGATGTCTGACGGAAACATCTGAGCAGGGTTTTTTTCAATCGCCAGTGCCATGCTCGTTTTCCTCCTCGCCCAGCGCGGTACAAGCTTGAGCCTTGTGCCGTTTGCTACCGGTAAACGCAGATTGTGTACAGCTATACAGTGCAGCAAGCTCATCAGAATAGAGATTCACCAGCTCGCTAAGCTCCTTTCTGCCAGCAGGTGTAAGATGATAGGTTTGCGTTCTGTTGCTCTCACCTGCCATGGTGATAAGGTTTTCGCGTTGCATTTGTTTTATGTAATTATTCACCATGGCACTGCTCAGGTTGGTGAGCTTACCGACAACGTGCTGGCTGACATTTGGGTTTTGTTCAATAGCAAGCAACACGGAAAGCCGGCGAAGCTTTTTAGTGGGTGCAAAAAACCTTGCCATGTCATGGATAGTGCGTATTAGGTGGAGATTCATCGGTGCAGCCTAATAAACAGTTTGTTCATTCAGTGACTAAACGGTTAGCAAACACTAGGCCAAATGGAAAATGGTTGTTTTTTCAGCTTGTTTTAAAAAACAGAGGGGAAAATGAAATGGCAGGGGCGCTGAAAAAATGTTGCATCAGGCAATTTTTTCCTGCCCTGCAAGAGAAAAGATACAAAAAATACTAAGTAAGCCTCCACAAAATAAAGAGGGCCGTTATTCTTTTGCCCTCTCTCCGCCATTTCTGTAAGCCCTCCCCTGAGAGGGGGAGATTGGGTGGGGGCAGAAAAGCCCTCCCCGCACCCCTCCCTTGCCCCGCAGAGCGGGATCTGCGACAGGAGGGGCTTAAGAACAAAATCATCAGAGACAAGAAAGCAAAATGATACCGGTTACCTTTACCATAGACCCCTTTATGGTGTGGAGCGGTACTAAGGAAGGTTCTCTTGACTTACGTGATTTTCAGGCTCCGGGCGACATCTTCCATGGTAGCTTTATCGCGCAGTTTCATCAGCTCCGGCGGGGCTTCCTGAAACCTTTCAAGCGCGTTAAAGAACCGATCAATCATGTCATCGCCGAAAGTGGGAATGAGGAAGATATGCGTATGCGGTATGCGCCGACCACGAGCAAAAAGGCTAACAAAATCAGGCCGGTATACCTCCATGATTTTTTGGGATACAATTCGGGCAACGCTGAACAGACTGTTTGTTTCCTCCTCAGTCAGATCATGCCACCACGGCACATGCCGCTTGGGGATGACCAGGCAATGTCCTTTGGTGTAAGGGTTGATATCAAGAAGACACAGAGAAAGGCTGTCTTCATGAATGATGTGCGCAGGCGCCCTGCCCGCGATAATATCGCAGAAAATGCAGGTGGTATTTTGAGTCATATAAAACGCCCCCTCCCATCCTCACCATGACAGGTGAGGCTTGGATGTTCTGTTTCTTTACGAACACGGGTCACGAACCACCCTCCCCGATTCAGTGCCGTGAGCGTGCTATTTGACTTCAACAAACAGGGGACCCGGCTTCATTGATTTATGCATCTTACAGACCGGACACTGGTCGGGCGGTGTTTCGCCATGATAAATATATCCGCAGGTTGTGCATCGCCATTTTTTCATCATGAAATATGTCCTTTCCTCTAACATTGATTTAGTATTACCCACATCAAGCGATATATCAGATATCGCCTCCTGCGCCTGCATGCACGAAAATCAACAATCGCTCAGGCTAAGTGTTATATACTCCAAAGAATAAACTCCTGCCAGTATAAAATGATCATTTTATGTTTCAGGGAACGATAAATTGACTTCAGTGTTGACCATAATACGTAATCGCCCCGCCCTGCTCTGCAAGACGATAAGGCAAACTGGTTTTTAATTTTTTACATAAAAAGTTTGAGACTTTATCTCTCAGAAAATTGTTGCCGTGCTTCAGATCTCCCCTAACCCCTCATTACCGAGCCTGTGTCGCAATATGTTTTTTTGAAAATTCAACCCGTGTTTCTTGCATCAGGTACCTTCTCCCCAGCGCGTTATACGGGGAGCATGGTTCGGTGTTCGTGAAGAACGTTTCTACATCCTCTCCTATCAAAGGCTGTGTCGCAATTATAGAAAAGATAGGGTACGGGGCAAAATAGGAAGCCTCCCCTGTCAGGGGGGCAAAGAAGCCCTCCCTATACCTCTCCCTTGCAGGAGGGGCAAAAAGAAACCAGCCTTACAAAAAGTAATTTGCATAGTTCTACGACACAGCCTCTCAAGGGAGAAGAAGTTCTCCCTTTCCTGTTACGGGCAACAATTACGACACAGTCTCGCCAAGGAGGGGCATTTAAAGATTTCCGTGTCGAAGATCCTGCTCCGCGGAAAGAGTGGGAGGTAGGGGGGAAGCATGAAAGCAAAACTTCAAAAATTCTTGGATAGAAATGGGCAAAACCAAGATGTTGATGCCGTATTTTGGATAAATATGAATTGACTCTTATGCTGATATTTGTTAATGTTGAATTATTGTTTGACCTTCTAAAAAACAATTCTAACAAAGGAGGAAAAAGCATGTCAGCATATCCACAAAATTGCTCTTTTCGGCAGGCATTATACCATCTTTGCATACTGGTCGGAGCGCTCTGTGTGGCACTACCCATGGATACTCATGCCCAAAGTGTCCTGACAGATGATACAAGCATTGCTACGGTCTCTTGGGTTGGCGCCTGGCCTGAAAAATTCAAGGTTACCATCAACTGGACGACTGATAATGAATCTGACTGCACGGGTTTCAATATCTACCGAAGCACTTCCTCGCAAATGGGTGCCACAGCCGTGAAAATAAACAGCGAGGGGATGATTCCAGCGCGTGGGTCGCAAACAATCGGTGCTTCATACTCCTTTACTGACAAAAAGGTCGTCCCCAACAAAACTTATTACTACACCATTGAAGCCGTTGGATCCAGCGGCGTTACCCGTACCGAAGCATGTGTAGTAAAAACAAAACGGCTTCTGGAAAAAGGGGCACCTTCAGGATCCTACCCGGCACTCCCTGAGGCACTCGATGCGCTTGCCTCAGACCCTGCTGTTGACATGCAGAAAATTGCTGTCCCTACGTGGAAGGGTGATGGCTATTACCTTTTTTCTCCAAAAGAATCAGAGCCAGTAAAAGGTTTTATTTTTTATCCGGGCGGCAAAGTGAAGCCCGAATCCTATGCGCCACTGCTGCGCAGCATTGCAGCGCAAGGTTATCTCTGTGTGCTGGTGCAGATGCCCAGCGACCTTGCAATCCTTGGCTATGACCGTGCAACTGAGGTTCTGAACTCATATCCTGAGATAACAACATGGGCAATCGGTGGTCATTCATTGGGGGGGGTGATGTCCTGCCGGTATGTGAAGGATTTTCCCGGAACTATTGACGGTGTCGTGCTGTTGGCATCCTATCCGTCAAGCTCATTCAGCATTGCGGAAAGCTCTGTTCAGGTTGTTTCAATCTATGGCACCCGCGACGGACTGGTGACCAGCGATGAAATTCAGGGTTCTGTGGCGGATCTGCCGAAAAGCGTTCAGTTTGTTCCGGTCGTCGGCGGCAACCACACGCAGATGGGTTGGTATGATACTGCTCCGTATCCGGTACAGTATGGCGATAACCCAGCAGTCATTTCACGGGAGGAGCAGCAGGGAGTGGTGCTGGAAGCAGTGCTTCAATTTTTTGAGGCACTGTAACCTTGGGTGCTTAAGGAAAATATTTTCTGAGAGCAGCTTAAAAATACCGACCCACGGCAACGGAAAAATACGGCCCGGTCAGGTCAATATCCATGCGTTGTCGAGCTCTCAGGTCGGTGCGCACCCGTCTGCCGTTGATTTTCAGCCCGTCGGTGAGGTGCACTGCTGCAAGGCCTTTAAGCCGGTTCCATATCTGAAACGCCGACACCGTGACAATCCACCGGTTCATACGCGGTGAAAGGTTGCCCAGATTGACATTAAAGCCCGTCATCATCTTATAGCCCCACTCACCGCTATTCCAGTTAGTACGCACCCGGTCATAGAAATAATTGCCTTTGCGCAGTTTGAACACGGACTCGCTGCGAAACCACGTATAGCCAAGTCCCACAGCGACAAAAGGTTCCACCACATAACCGGAACGATACTCATCGCGGCAGTTTGTGGTCAGGGGATAAAAATAGAGGTTTGACCACACCTCAAGCGCACTATAGCGCTGCCGCATTCTCAGGGAAGCATCATAGGGCTTTGTGCGGCAAGCTGTGCTTGAGGAAAGCAGGGAGCCGGTTGAGCCAGCAATGGCAACATCGGTTTTTAAGTATTTTGAAATATCCCGCCACAGAACAAGATCAAGGCTTTGGATAAGCAGGCTATCCCAGTCATCAAGATTACTACCCGTGGCACGGTTTATTGCGTGGATCAGATGATTGGCATTGGTAAGTTTGGGATTACAATTACTGGTCTGCAGCTTGATGCCATCAAAAAAAAGGACGGGCTTTTTTTGCGGGGAGCACAGCTTTCCTTCGTCGCCGCACCAGCCTCGTGGCACGATCACACCGCAGCACAAAAACCACAGCAGAATGATTATAACCGGAGCGCAGCGTCGCGATGCCATGCTCAGTGCTGCTTTTCAAGAACGTTTTTGATGGTTTCTGCTATTTCGCGCAGTGACAGTGGCTTGACAATGATTTCGCGGAAACCAAGCTCACGGGCTTTTGCAGCATCAGCTTCGTCATGATATCCTGAGCATAAAATCAGGGGGATATCAGGTCGTATCTGTACAACTTCCCGGGCAAAATCAAATCCTGTCATCGTCGGCATATTTTTATCGGTTATAACAAGATCAAAGCGATCAGGCTGTGCGCGAAACTCTTCAAGTGCCACCCGGGGATCAGTTTTTACGCTTACGGTGTACCCGATTTCCTGAAGCATTTCATGCCCAACCTCAACAAGCGGCTGTTCGTCATCAACAAACAGAATATGCCCACTGCCAGTTGGAAGGGGCTCTTCTTCGTGCTCGTCTGAGCTGTCCACCGTTTCAACAAGCGGCAAGAAAACCCGAACCGTTGTCCCTTTGCCAAGCTCACTGTGCACGTTGATAGTTCCACCATATGACTTCACAATACCATGCACCACTGACAGTCCCATGCCGGTCCCTTCACCCGGAGCCTTCGTGGTAAAAAAAGGATCAAAAATTCTATTTATGATTGCTGGTTCAATACCGGTGCCGGTGTCACGAACCGCCAGTGTAACACAGGGGCATTCCGGCAGTGGTTCGACTCTCTGGTCCTCCGAGGGAGCCTCTGGATAATAAGTCTCAAGAATAACCTCTAACACCCCACCGTTTTCGCGCATTGCATGCGAAGCATTGGTACAAAGGTTCATAATGATCTGATGAAGCTGCGTCGGATCAGCAAGCACGATATCAGATTGGGTGCGAATGACATCACGAATCTGGATATTTTTCGGCAAGGTGGCGCGCAAGAGTTTTAGCGCTTCACTCACAATAGCACCCATCTTGACCGGCACCCGTTCTTGTTCTCGTTGCCTGCTGAAGGTAAGAATCTGACGGATTAAATCTTTAGCACGGTTGCCTGCCTGTAAAATTTGATCAAAAATATAGTGGAGCTTGGTCTGGTCTATCTGCTTTTTGCGCAGACCGATTTCAGCATACCCCATAATCGCAGTCAGAATATTGTTAAAATCATGGGCGATGCCGCCGGCAAGCGTTCCAATCGCCTCCATCTTATGAGCTTGAATCAGTTCTTTTTCAGCACGTTTCCGCTCCTGCATTTCCATCCGGAGCACTTTGTTTGCCTGCACAAGCTGTGCGGTCCGCTCCTGCACCTTGGTTTCAAGCTCAAGATTTGCAGCAGCAACTTTTTGCTGCTCCTGCTCAAGGAGGCGCGCAAGATAAAAATCTCTGCGCGCAAAATACTCGATGGAGTATGCCGAAAACATCCCAATAATGTTCGCGCTGATAAAAAAGAAGTTGTTGTTAATGAGAACGATTATTGGCGTGTCAATCAGAATTGCAGCAACTTCGTAGAGAACCACAATAATCCAACCCGCAAGCGTTGCGTAAATAAATCGCAATCGCGCAAAGCTGTAGCTATACATAAAGATAAGAATCAACCCGGCATAATAAGAATAATTGGCAGGCGGCGGGGCAATTAAAATCATATAAATAACACCTGCACCTGTCCAAATCATCAACAGCGCCATAGAGCATTGCATAAATCTGAGGAAATATTTTGAATAGGAAAATACGAGCAACGCCAGCAGCCCCGGGCAAATGAAACCATAGCGGACAATCCATAAAGTTGCGCGCATCTCACCGGCAAGCGTGGCATCAAGAATGCCAAACAACGCGAAAAAAACAATGGCAAGTGCAATGGAAAGCCGCGAATGCAGCAGGGACTTTTTGAAATAATTCTCACGGAACACAGGCTCAAGATCATCGGGAAACGATAGGGTCAGAATACTAAGCCCCATTTCTTTAATACCGAGAGAAGCTGCGACCTGGTCAGAACCTGTGCTCATCAGCCTGCGATCGAGTGATCTGGCTTGTGAGGTTTTTCTTTGATACAAGTACTGCATGGAGTTTCCCTGTAGATTAAAAACTCAGGTGCGTTGCACGAGCTTTCATAATTCTGTCGTAGTGCATTGCTTTTACGGGTATTTAAATATCGGCTTTAGCCCGTAGAACTCAAAGGCAAAAAAAAAGAGGCAAGAAACCTTGCCTCTTTTTGCAAAAAAAGAATACTTCCGCATGTGATGCTATTTTATTTTTGTTAATAGAGCAAAAAAGATTATTCCTGATGGTTCCCGTTTAATATCTATTGTGATATTTTCCTTCGGCAGGGATTCATAAACCAAAGTGAGCAGTTCTTGTTCATTCCGCGGGATAAAATACCAATCGCCATACCAGTGGAACGCCACGGGCTTATGTCGGTCTTTATCTTTATAGGCAACAACCAATGTGCCGCCGACCGCAAGCTTTTTAAAGGAATCCTGAAAAATTTTCTTGAGCATCCGGTCCTGCAAATAATCTGCAATACCGATGCTGTAAATCATATCAAAGCCCTGTGGCGGTCCGACCTCAATGCTGTCAAGTTTAAGAATATTACCCTGGACCAACTTAACATCAATGGTCTGGTTTTCAAGTTCTGAGAGCTTTTCTCGCGAAAAATTGAGTGCCCGCTCATCTTGATCAATGCAGACAAAATGGACTTTCCTCGTGGAGGGAAGCTCCCTCGTATAGAGTTCGCGGATTTCCCGGCATCCGCCTGAGGCAAGATTGAGGATATGAAGCTCTGGGGCGGTGCTTTTAGAAATAAACTCTTGCAACAGATCTCTCATCAAGTTCTTGCGCATCCGTATTGCTTGTGAGTAGGGGGCGTTGATGCCATAGCGGTCGAGATATTTTCCGATTCCTTCTGACACAACCCTATCATCATAGACAAGCTCAAGAGTCTTATAATCCCCGGGGTACCCATGAGGTTTTTCAAACGCCCGGCGAAATGCGGTTGACTGGTAAATAAAATGTCCGAGCACCATCCGCACCCGCTGCTTCACGTCTTTCATCAAAACGTCATCATCCACAAGTGCGCTCAGGCGTTCGCCGGCTGCGAGCAGCTCATCCAGTGTGGTGGTACACTGCTGCATGATGTGGGCGTCGCCTGCTCCTTCAGCGATCATATGGTCAATCTCGATAAGCCGTTCAAGCGTGCGGCGGACATCAACCAAAAAGAACGTCTTTATCTCCTGCTGCTGCTCCGGGGTTTTTACTTTTGGGATAATTGCATCGGCATATTTGGCAATCAGCATGGTCTCAAGTAAATACCGTTTCCGCAGTTCTGTCCTGTCGTGATGCGACAGGTCAATAAAACGTGCGCCATAGCGAAGAGCGTCTTCAGTGCCGTTACGCGACCATATTTTTTCGCAGGTAATGGATTTGCCGTTTAAAAGTGGGATATCAATGGTGAAGGTTTTTTGAGTAAGTGCCTCAGCCGGGTCTAATAAAATACGGACACCGGTATCACTTATATCCAGCAGTCTGCCAGTCACCATTCTTCCATTTTGCCTGATGAAAGTCATTGCAGCAAGTCTGATACGGATTGAGGTGCGGCGATCAAAGTTCCTCCGCTGGCGGGATCTTATAAACGGATTAGCCCGTCGGTCTGACAACGTTGCAATAAGTTCATACGGCTCTTGAATTTCATAACGGTATTCATTCCCCTGCAGCATATATAAACCTCCTTTAATGAAAATTAATAATTACAACAAATAAATGCAAAGAATGTGCCCTCATAAAAATTTTTATAAATTTTCAATCTGGCTCAGGGGAAGAAACCCTTGTAATTACAGGCTTTCTATCTACATGGTAAGCATCAGAAGGTAAAGAGTACCCTGCATCATGTTTCAGAAAGCAACCCCGTGTTTATTGTCATTTTTTTGACACTGTTTCCAACCTATGATAAATAAAAAGCACCACTGTACTGCACCAGGCGCTATGTGAGCGCAGTTATTTATGAAAACGGTATGATTTGTATGGAGGAAAGGCGTATGTCTCGAGAAGATTTAAAAAACACTATTTTGCAGTTCGCAAAGACCTATGAATACTCAAACCTTATCACCATTGACGAAAACGGGTTCCCGAAGGGACGGATGATGGAAAATTTGCCCCTCGGTTCCGACCTTGTCTTCTGGTTCGCGACTGGCATCCAATCAAACAAAATCCGTGAAATCAAAAGCAACCCAAAGGCGAGCGTGTTTCTCTACCGCCCCGGCGACCACAGCAGCATTTCAGTGCTGGGCAATGCTACGATCGAAACCTCTGATACGATACGTGCTGAAAAATGGAAGGAAAAATGGACAGCCTACTGGAAGCAAGGACCTACGGATCCAAACTATGCGCTCATAAAAGTGGTACCCAAAAAAATCATTTATTTGGATTTCCCAACCCACAAGCAAGAAATTCTTGAACTATAACAGTGTTTGTATCCATAAAAAAATCCCCGCAGCACAAGCCAAATGGCTTTTTGCTGCGGGGATTTTTGTTACCGCAGAGTATCATTTCATTGTTAGAATTGCCCGACAGCACAGTTCATAGAGTAGCCGTGCGCCTACCGAACCATCCCAGAGCCCATCCCCGGTCTCAACAAGATCAAATCCGATTATCTTTTTTCCGCTCAAACAAATTTTTTTAAGAAGATATACTGCTTCAGCATAGGCAAGACCTCCCGGAACCGGGGTGCCGGTCAAAGGGCAGAGCGATGGATCAAGTCCGTCAACATCAAAACTGATATACACCTGTTCAGGCAGCTTCTGGACAATGTCCCCACACAGTGCATCCCATGAAACACCCTGAAACCGTGCCTCGGCAATACTTTGCCACGGGAAAGCAGTGAGGCGATTGTTGTTGTGTAGTAGCTCAGCCTCGGCAGAACAAAAATCACGGATTCCCACCTGGACAATGCTCGATACCTGCTGCAGCGCAAGTGCATGGTGCATAATCGAAGCGTGAGAATAGGTAAAGCCTTCATACTGTTGCCGCAAATCAGCATGTGCATCAACGTGCAGCACACCGAATGTCTGATACACCGTGGCATATGCTTGTAAAAGACCAAGGGAGACGCTGTGATCCCCGCCAACCACGCCAACGATTTTCTCCTGCTGCAACAGGGGAAGCGCTATGCTGCGAATCCATGCAAACAGCTCTTCACAGCCCTTTTCTATCTCAGCATAGTCAGCCGAGAAACTGTCTCGATTTCCGCCTTGTGCCAACGCATCAATAATTGCGATAGCTTTTGCTCGCAACCGTTTACTTTCTGCCGACACCGCTTCAGAGAGGTGCAGCATATGGATTCCGGCTCGCCATGCCTCGCCGGTGTCTACCCCATAGAGGTCAACCTGCGTTGATGCCTCCAAAATTTTCACAGGACCCTGTGCTGTCCCAGCACCAGAAGAAACCGTCACTTCCCACGGCACCGGTATCAGAATGACCTTTGCATCTTCTGCAGTAAACGGGAGCCCGTATATGGTTCCGTTGTGCAGTGCGATATCATTGGGATCAAACCCTTCCAAAACCCTGTTTTGTTCACACGACATAGGCAGACACACAAGGTGACAAAAAAATTCTTGATGTTCATCGCTCCGTTGCTGAAATTTTTACTGCTGGAATGAAACTATGATGTTCCTTTCTTCCCTGCATCTGGGCAAACAATCACTCTCGTGTTCATGATAATCAGCAGTGCAGCATCAGCAGGTTGAGTCGAACCGCCGGTTGTTGATCTCCCCGAGGATTAAAAGAGTATAAATTGTATCAGGATGTGTTCCTTAAAAAAGCAAATTTCTTGCGATAGGTTTCCTGTAGTATACCGGCAGCGTTTTTTTGTCAAGATGATCCCTCCGGACAAGAAACGGATTGTGCCACTATAGTTGCGTGCCACAAAAAATAATTTCGCTCACCGTGCCCGCGACACAGTCTTGCAGGAATGAAGCAAGGGGAAGGGATGACTCAACCATCGCACGAGAAGGCAATTAACTGTTGCCTATAATAGTAAAACATGGTATTGAGTATAACTTATTAAAAATTGCATTGACAAACAGGGATAATATTAGTAAACAATGACGTCCTAAAAATGGGGAGCATTTTTTCCATACCCGTTGACGATATCCCTGATGCTGGTTTGCATCTGACGACGTCGTGGGAAGAAACTGCGCTGGTTGAAATACTTGAGGCACAGCATGAGCCATTTACGGTGAGTTCACCGCTCGAGCTCGATGTTCGCTTTGGACGAACCGATCACACCGTCGTCGCAGAGGGGTCGCTTCGGGTGATGGTGCACCTGCAGTGTGTACGGTGCCTTACGTTGTTTCCGCACTGCATTGCGGACACGTTTCGCTACATCCTCATGCCGGTATCAGCGGTGCCGCAACACCGCAAAAAGCAAGATCCTGAAGAGAACGATATCGCATATTATACGGATGACTTTATTGACCTGCGCCCCCTGATTAGGGAACAGCTATATTTAATGATGCCTGATTATCCGCACTGTTCCGAGGGCTGTAAGGGATTATGCCCGCAGTGTGGAACAAATCTTAATGAAACAGCCTGTTCGTGCGCTCGATTACCAGAGCGAGGTGCACGAGCGCCGTTTCGCATACGCATCAGCAAAAAACAGAGCTAAAGGATACAAACGCTATGGCAGTACCAAAGAAGAAAATATCCAAAAACCGTACACGGACACGTCGGGCACATCTTGCGCTCAAACCGGTACAGGTGGTCACCTGCCCACAGTGTCATGAGCCAAAACAACCCCATCGTGTGTGTTCCAAGTGTGGGTACTACAAGGGACGCGAAATTATTTCCATAGCAACCGAATAATCTACTCCGCATCGCGCAATGTATAGATCGCGAATCATCGGTACTGGATCAAGCACGCCCCAAAAAGTTCTCACCAATAAAGACCTTGAGGCGATGGTTGACACCAGTGATGAGTGGATTATCACCCGAACCGGCATCCGAGAACGTCGGATTGCTTCCGACGGCGAAGCCGTGTCAACGTTTGCCTACCGAGCGGCGTTAAATGCGCTGGACATGGCTGGCGTTGCCCCGGATGAGCTTGATGTCATTATTGTCGGCACGATTACCCCTGACATGCCGACACCGTCTGTTGCGTGTATACTCCAAGACAAGCTCAAAGCTCGCCGCGCATGGGCATTTGATGTTTCGGCAGGGTGCACGGGTTTTCTCTACAGTTTGGCGATTGCTGACAACTGCATAAAAGCAGGTTCCTGTACCAAAGCACTGGTTATCGGCACCGAAGTATTGTCAAAAATTACTGATTATCAAGACCGTACCACCTGTATTCTGTTTGGCGATGGTGCTGGTGCGGTGATCCTGTCGCGGGAGCGGGGTGACCGCGGCATCTTGTCAACGCATTTATATTCTGATGGCTCCTGCAGTGAACTCCTCTATATGCCCGGAGGAGGGTCTGCCCATCCGGCATCCCATGAAAGCGTTGACAAGCGGATGCACTATTTGAAAATGGACGGGAATAAAGTTTTTAAAATAGCTGTCAAATCCCTTGAGGAGGCTGCGCTTACCGCGCTTCAGCATAATAATCTCACTGGTCAAAATATTGATCTTCTAATATCTCACCAGGCAAATGTGCGCATTATTCAGGCAATCGCAAAACGGCTTGAACTGCCGCCGGAAAAGGTTTTTATCAATATAGAAAAATATGGCAATACCTCGTCTGCGTCGATCCCAATAGCGCTCGATGAGGCGAATCGGCAGCACCGCATCAAGAAAAACGACCTTGTCCTTCTGGATGCCTTCGGAGCAGGGTTTACTTGGGGTTCGGTGCTGCTACGATGGTAACACGGCATAGAAAGGTGGAAAAGACATGCTTGATTACGGGTTGACAGAAACACAGATACAAATGGTTGAACTGGCACGAAAAATCGCGAAGGAACGGATTGTGCCGGTACGGGCTGAACTGGATGAAAAAGAAGAATTCCCGTGGGAGGTGCTCAAGGTCCTCGCAGACGCCGGTTTGTTTGGCATCTATATCCCCGAAGAGTATGGCGGTATGGGATTTGGCAATTTTGAAAATAATCTGGTGGTTGAGGAGCTCAGTAAGTATTGCATTGGTATTTCAGTGAGCTTCGCTGCCAGTGGTCTTGGTGCCTATCCGATTTTGCTCTTTGGCAGCCATGAACAAAAATTAAAATACTTACCTGATATTGCTGCAGGGAAAAAACTTGCTGCATTCGGTATTACCGAGTCAAATGCCGGAAGTGACGCGGCGTCAATCAGAACCACTGCAAAACGCGACGGCGATTACTATGTCCTCAACGGTATCAAGCAATGGATCACCAACGGCGGCGAAGCTGAAACCTATTCAGTCATCGCAAAAACCGATCCTGCTAAAGGACCGCGTGGTGCAAGCGCATTTATTTTAGAAAAGGGCATGCCGGGTTTTTCATTCGGAAAAAAAGAAAAGAAACTCGGCATCAGGGCATCAGCAACCCGTGAACTGGTGTTTGAAGACTGCAGAGTACATAAAGACATGATGCTCGGTAAGGAAGGTATGGGGTTCATGGTTGCCATGAAAACCTTTGACCAAACACGAACCGGCATTGCAGCGCAAGCAGTCGGGCTTGCGCAGGGTGCGCTGAATGAAGCAATAAAATACGCCCATGAACGCGTAACGTTCGGCAAGCCTATTATTTCGCATCAAGCCGTGGCACACATGCTTGCAAATATGGCAACCGAAATTGAAGCTGCACGGGCGCTCACCTATCAGGCATCGCGCTATTGTGACAGCGGCGCAAAAGACATGTCAAAGTATTCTTCAATGGCAAAGCTGTTTGCCACCGACGTCTGTATGCGGGTGACCGTGGATGTCGTACAAATCTTCGGCGGCTATGGCTATATGCGAGACTATCCGGTTGAAAAAATGATGCGCGACGCAAAAATCCTTCAGATTTATGAAGGAACGAACCAGATTCAGCGTAACGTCATCGGTCAGTATCTCATTAAAGAATGCGCTGCCAAAAAGATTGAATAGCTGGCTAAATAATAGTATAAGAGGATGACATGAATCTGGAAAAAAAGATTGCACTGGTTACCGGAGCAGGTCAGGGAATTGGCAAAACCATTGCGCATACCCTAGCGCAGCACGGCGCTGATGTTGTCGTCGCAGACATCAACGAAAATGCGGTACGTAGCGTTGCCCAAGAGATCGAGGCAGCAGGCAGGCAGGCATTACCGGTGGTCGTTAACGTGGTACAGCTTGCCGCATGTGAGGAGATGGTTAAAAACGCCATCGAACGGTTCAGTAAAATTGATATTCTCGTGAACAATGCCGGAATTACGCGAGATATGGTGCTGCTGCGCATGAAAGAAGAGCAGTGGGATCAGGTAATCGCGGTGAACCTCAAGGGTACGTTTAACTGCACCAAGGCGGTACTCAGATACATGTTTCGAAATAAATACGGCAGGATCATTAATATCTCATCGGTTACCGGTGCTATGGGCAATCCCGGGCAGGCAAATTATTCTGCCTCAAAAGCAGCGGTTATGGGATTCACGAAAGCTGTGGCTCGGGAATATGCGCACTGTGGCATTACCGTGAATGCAGTTGCTCCGGGGTTTATTAAAACAGCAATGACTGATGCAATACCTGACAAAGAGCGTGAAGCAATGATTGCACTCATACCCGCTCAAAAACTTGGTACCCCGGAAGACGTTGCACATGTAGTATGTTTTTTATCCAGCGATTGTGCATCCTACATCACTGGACAGGTTATCCATGTTAACGGCGGGCTGTACATGTAGCCCGGCAGCAACAATAGAATCTACAACAAAGAACAGAGTACAAGAGACAGGAGGATTGGACAATGGCAGATAAACCCGTAGAAGAGTTGGTGAAAGACATTATCGTTGAGCAGCTTTCCGTAAGCCCCGAGGAAGTCGTCCCTGAGGCATCGTTTGTTGACGATTTAGGCGCTGATTCGTTGGATCTGGTTGAGCTCATCATGGTGTTTGAAGAAAAGTTCAATCAGGAAATTCCTGATGAAGAAGCTGAGAAGATTCAAACAGTGCAGGATGCAATAAATTATATTAAAGCGCATATGAAGCAGTAGGAACAAGCTTGCAGCCCTTCCGCACACCAACGGAACGGCGGGAGGGAAAGCATACCTTTTCTGTTCGGCATATCACCAGATCACCACAAAGGAGGTATCAGCAGTGGAAAAAAAACGTGTCGTTATAACCGGCCTAGGAATGGTTACGCCTCTTGGCAATACTGTTGAAGAAAACTGGGATGCGGTATGCAACGGCCGTTCAGGCATTGGCCCTATTACTCGGTTTGATGCCTCTGATTTTCCCGTTAGAATTGCCGGCGAGGTGAAAAATTTTAATCCTGAAGATTACATCGAAGATAAAAAAGAAATAAAAAAAATGGATACCTTCCTGCATTATGCCCTTGCCAGTGGCAAAATGGCAGTGCACAGTGCGGGGCTGGTGATTAACGACGACAATGCCGAACGAGTGGGAGTGCTGGTTGGTGCAGGACTTGGCGGGCTTGCCACCATTGAACGGTACCATGCGCTGTATCTTAAAGAGGGACCAAAAAAAATATCGCCGTTCTTTGTGCCCATGCTTATCATCAATCTCGCACCGGGACAAATTGCGATGTATTTTGGTGCAAAAGGTCCCAATAGCAGCATGGTGACTGCATGTGCTACCGGCAACCATTCCATTGGAGAAGCCTTCAAAATCATTCAGCGGGGTGATGCTGATGCAATGATAGCAGGTGGCGTTGAATCAACCATCACGCCCCTTGCTGTGGGTGGATTTAGCGCAATGAAAGCCCTCTCCGCGACACACAACCACGAGCCGGAGCGTGCGAGCAGACCGTTTGAACGGGATCGGGATGGTTTTGTCATTGCCGAGGGTGCAGGAATTCTCGTTCTTGAGGAGCTTGAGACCGCTAAACGTCGAGGAGCGCCGATCCTTGCCGAAATTATCGGCTTTGGGTGTAATGCTGATGCGTATCATATCACCGCACCCTCACCGAACGGTGAAGGTGCTGCCCGGTGCATGAATCTGGCGCTGAAAGATGCTGGTGTCAGCTATCAGGAGGTGGATTATATCAATGCGCACGGCACTTCTACGCCTGCAAATGACCTTGCAGAAACCAAGGCTATCAAAACCGTCTTTCAAGAGCGAAGCAAACATATCGCGGTCAGCGCTACAAAATCAATGACCGGGCATCTACTGGGTGCAGCGGGTGGCGTTGAGGCAATTTATACCGTCCTTGCTCTGAAACACGGTATCATTCCCCCCACTATTAATTATGAGAATCCTGACCCTGAATGTGATCTTGATTACGTTCCCAACACCGCGCGCCAACAAAACATCAAAGTCGCCCTTAGCAATTCCTTTGGTTTTGGGGGAACTAATGCAACACTCGTGTTTAAAAAGTTTGAAGGATAGGCGTTGTGTCAGAAAAAATCGCTATCGGCTCTGATCACCGTGGTTTCAAGCTCAAAAAAAACTTGATCGAGTTTCTACATGAACAGGGGGTTACGGTTGAAGATGTCGGCGCATTCTCCGAGGACGCTGCAGATTATCCTGAATTTGCCCGTGCTGTTGCGAGCAAAATTGCATGCCGCGAATGTGATCGCGGCATTTTAATATGCGGCTCCGGCATTGGCATGTCCATTACGGCAAACAAATTCCCTGGCGTCCGTGCTGCACTCTGCCATGATGAGCAGAGTGCCAAAATGAGCAGACTGCACAACGACGCAAATGTACTTGTTCTATCTGAATCAGTTGATACTGACCGCGCACGCCGTATTCTTGCTGTCTGGCGGTCAACCTCCTTTGAAGGGGGACGACACAATCGCCGTCTTGAGCTGCTTCGTGCTATCGAACGGGAAAATTTTAAATAGCGCCCCACACCACAGCCTGTCATTGCGGCAGAGCGGGGAAAACGCTGAACTTGCATTATCTGTGAGCATCCTCATGAGTGAACCATGCCGTGAACGACCTGACTGGCAGCAGTACTTCATGGATATTGCACGGTTAGTGGCACGTCGCTCTACCTGTCTGCGCCGCAGCGTCGGTGCAATACTGGTTAAAGACAAACGCATTCTTGCAACCGGATACAACGGTGCGCCCAGTGGTCTTGCCCACTGCAAAGAAGTCGGCTGCATTCGTGAACAAAACGATATTCCCTCTGGTCAGCGCCATGAGCTGTGTCGGGGCCTCCATGCTGAGCAAAACGCTATTATCCAAGCTGCCTATCACGGCATCAGCATTCGCGAGGCAACGCTGTTCTGCACTACGCTTCCCTGCAGCATCTGTCTCAAAATGCTCATCAACGCAGGTATTACGGAGATTGTTTTTGAACAGGGGTATCCTGATGAACTTTCTCTGGCACTGCTGAAGGAAACCCGCATCATTATTACGCACTTCAACAGTGAGGCAACCATACCATGAAATGTCCGTATTGCAGCAGCCTTGAGGATAAGGTCATTGATTCACGTATCAGTCGGGACGGGGAAACAATTCGGCGTCGCAGAGAATGTCTGTCCTGTCAGAAACGGTTTACGACCCATGAAACAATTGAAGAGACTTTGCCCGCAATTATTAAAAAAGATAGCCGCCGTGAAATCTATGATCGCCGAAAAATCCTTGAGGGACTGAAAAAAGCCTGTCAAAAGCGTGACATCAGCATTGATAAACTAGAGGAAATCACCGATCGCATCGAGCGCAGCTTGCTTGAGCGCGGGGTAAAAGAAATTCCCAGCAGCGAAATCGGTGAAAAAGTCATGGAGGAACTCCATCAGCTTGATGCAGTTGCTTATGTTCGGTTTGCCTCTGTCTACCGTTCGTTTAAAGACATTACTGACTTCATGGAAGAGGTCAAATCAGTACTGCAGAAAAAAACCTGAGCCTCCCGCATGCACGCACTTCCCTGGCATGAGCTTTTCATGAAAGAAGCGCTCCGTCTGGCACGCCGTGGCGCTGGCAGGGTCAGCCCCAATCCTCTGGTCGGCGCCGTGATTGTTAAGAATAACACGGTTATCGCTCGGGGATACCACGAATGTTACGGTGGCCCGCATGCTGAAATAAATGCTCTCAGGCATGCCCGCGGCAATGCCAAGGGTGCAACCTTGTATATCAATCTGGAGCCGTGCTGCCATTACGGCAAAACACCCCCGTGCACCGATGCGCTTGTTGCCAGCGGAATTGCCAAAGTTTTTGTCGGTATGGTTGATCCCAACCCTGTCGTGAGCGGTCAGGGCATCAAAAAGCTGCAGCAGGCAGGCATTGAGGTAGAGGTTGGACTGCTTGAAGACCAGTGCCGACAGCTCAATGAGGTTTTTATTAAATACATCACAAAAAAAGTTCCGTTTGTAACCCTCAAGGCTGCCATGACCCTTGATGGCAATATCGCAACCGTGACCGGTGATTCAAAATGGATTTCCTGCGAAGCATCACGAAAACTTGTCCACATCCTACGAAGCCAGTCTGATGCGGTTATGGTCGGCAGCGGCACAGTTCTGGCTGATGATCCGCTGCTTACCGTGCGTCTTGAAAAAAAATCCCTCAAAAACCCCCTGCGGGTTATCGTTGATGGGAAGCTGCGCATCCCCCTTACCAGCAAAATCCTGCAGCCAAATCTTGCTGAAGGAACCATAATTGTAACTGCACCTTCGCGGGCATCTTCTCCAAAAGCGAACCAGATAGCAGAGACCGGTGCCCGCATCCTTTCCGCATCGCTCAAAAACGGTCAGATTAACCTGCGAGCGCTTATGAAAAAACTCGGTGCCATAAGGATAGCATCACTGCTGCTTGAAGGCGGATCTGAGCTGAACGCCGCTGCGCTGGCTGAAGGCATTGTTGATAAAATTATCTTTTTTTACGCGCCTAAAATTATCGGCGGTAGAAATGCAGTTCGCGTCGTAGGGGGAAGCGGCATTGCTGCTCTTCGCAATGCGCTCCTTGTTAGAGATTTGAACCTAAGACGAGTCGGCAGCGATGTGGTAATGACTGGGTATCTCGCTTCCTCAGACCCCTAAGTAGTTATTGACACGCCTGCTCCCTGCGCTATACTCTCAAAAAAGAATCTACAGTGGTTCTACCGATGTTTACCGGCATTATTGAATCTATAGGCGAAATCAAAAGAACAGCGCCTGGGGCAGGCGGATCACGGCTGACCATACACTGTTCACTACCGGCTCATGAAATAATCCTTGGTGAAAGCATTGCCGTTGACGGCGCATGCCTCACCGTGACCGGGATTACCGCTCATGGATTTATGGCAGATGTGTCACCTGAGACACTGCAGCGCACAACCCTTGCTGCAAGAAAAACAGGTGACAAAGTAAACCTTGAACGGGCGTTGCGTCTTTCCGATCGGCTCGGCGGACATCTGGTTACCGGTCACATTGATGGCACAGGGATTATCCGGAGCATTGATCGCAGGGGGGATTTTTTCTGCATACGCATTGAGGCGCCAGCTCAGATTCTTGCGTATGTTGTTGAAAAAGGTTGTATCGCTGTTGACGGTATCAGTCTGACGGTGAACACCTGTGCTCATAAAGAGTTTTCCGTCATGGTTATTCCCCATACCCTGCAGCAAACAACCCTGCAGTATAGAAAAATTGGCGATGTGGTAAACCTTGAAAATGACATCATTGCAAAATATGTTGAAAAATTTCTCGTCCAAAAACGTGTATCAGGAATAACCAGAGAAATGATCGAGCAGTTTGACAGTGCATAACCGAAAAAACGCTGAGGTGCTTCCATGAACATTGAACGAGTCAAAAAAGCAATCGAAGAAATAAAAAAGGGTAATATGGTCATCCTCACCGATGATGAAAACAGGGAGAACGAAGGCGACCTTACCATGGCAGCCGAAAAAGTGACTCCTGAAGCTATTAACTTCATGGCAAAATATGGGCGGGGGCTCATCTGCTTGTCGCTCACGGATGAACGGTGCAAGCAGCTCGATCTTCCCATGATGGTCGCTGAAAACACGTCCTCATTTCAAACAGCCTTCACGGTTTCTATTGATGCCCGGAAGGGCACAACCACAGGAATCTCTGCTGCTGACCGTGCCGTAACAATCCTTACTGCAATAGCTGATGACACCCGACCTGACGACCTCAGCAGGCCCGGCCATATTTTCCCCTTGCGGGCAATGCCGGGAGGTGTTTTGCGCCGTGCAGGGCAGACTGAAGGCTCTGTGGATCTGTGCCGGCTTGCAGGCTTAAAACCCGCTGGGGTCATCTGTGAAATCATGAACGAAGATGGCACCATGGCACGCATGCCAGAGCTTGAGCAGTTCGCACGCCAGCACAACCTGCATATTGTGACGATAGCCGATATTATTAAATACCGGCTATCCAAAGAATCACTTGTAAAACGGGTGGTTGAAACACATCTCCCCTCGCGCTACGGTGGCGATTTCAAAATGATCATTTATGAAAATATCCTTGATATTCATCATCACATTGCACTGGTCAAGGGTGACTGGCAACCCGATGAGGCTGTGCTGGTGCGAGCGCATTCGGAATGCCTGACCGGCGATGCACTTGGATCCCTGCGGTGCGACTGCGGCGAACAACTTCAGACAGCCATGCGTATGATCGAACACGAGGGCAAAGGCGTTATTGTCTATATGCGCCAAGAGGGACGCGGTATCGGGTTCGTCAACAAAATGAAAGCGTACGCCCTGCAGGACAGGGGCCGCGACACTGTTGAGGCAAACGAAGAGCTTGGTTTTGCAGCTGATCTGCGCGATTACGGTATTGGTGCTCAGATTCTCAGAGACCTTGGCATTACGAAAATAAGACTCTTGACCAATAATCCAAAAAAGATTATAGGTCTTGAGGCATACGGGCTTGAAATCGTTGAGCGGGTACCGATTGAAATAAAACCCTTGCCCCAAAATCTCAAATATTTGGCGACAAAAAAGAAGCGCATGGGGCATCTTCTCAGTATTGAAGAGACAAAACAACCACCAGCACAGGAAGGGTAGCGCATGGTGAAAACATTCGAGGGAAAGCTTGAAGCGCGGGGGGTCAGATTTGCGCTGATTACCAGCAGGTTTAACGACTTCATCGTCACCCGGCTGAAAGACGGTGCTCTGGATGCGCTCCTGCGGCACGGTGCAGAGGAAAATAATATTGACATCATCAAAGTCCCCGGAGCGTTTGAAATTCCACTGGCAGCAAAAAAAGCTGCCCGCTCAGGAAACTATGATGCGGTTATCTGTCTTGGAGCGGTCATCAGAGGCGCCACCCCTCATTTTGAATACGTCGCCGCTGAAGTCACCAAAGGCATAGCACTGGTAGGGCTTGAAACCGAAGTTCCCGTCACCTTCGGTATCCTCACAACCGACAACATTGAACAGGCAATTGAGCGCGCTGGCACAAAATCTGGCAACAAGGGCTGGGACGCAGCACTGTCAGCAATTGAAATGGTGAACCTGTTGAAACAGTACACTTAAGCCACAGGTTCGGGAACCATCTCAGAACATCTTGCAGTTATTCTGCACCATAACACAATCCCTCGTTTTTAAGAGGACTCCCCGTTGAGCAGGCGAAAATCACGCGAACTTGCTGTTCAGATACTCTATCAGATTGAAATGACCCGCAGTGATCCAGATACTGCCCTGAGCCTTTTCTGGAAGCATTATCCGCAGCCTGAGACCTACAAAGAGTTTACCACTCGCATTGTCAAGGGCGCCTTTGAACACAAAAACAAGATTGACCGCTGCATCAAAAAAACAGCGGTCAATTGGTCACTCAATCGCCTGACCCCGGTGGATCGGAGCATTTTAAGAGCTGCGGTCTATGAACTGCTTTTCTGTCCTGATATTCCTTATAAGGTAACGCTGAATGAAGCAATAGAGCTGGGGAAGAAGTTTGGTTCAGAAAAATCAGGATCGTTTATCAACGGTGTCCTGGATCATATTTTTAAACAAAACCCTGACCTCAAAAAATCCAGCACTGAGCCACCTCGTATCGCTTCCTGTCCAGAGCAGCCGAACGATCCGGGTTGAGGGATAAGCCGTGGTGCTCATGAGCACAGTGCTCCTTCAGTTCCAGTACCACACCGGCTTTGTTGTAAACCCGACGGAAATACTTCCTGCCTCGGTTTCAAAAGATGTTTGCAGCACATTTTTGAAGACATCAGCCGCAACAAAGACCTCATTGCCGTAGTAGTCGCCGATGTTGTCGTTCCAAAACTGGATAATTTTAGGGTTGCATTCAACCCAAAAAGCAGGGTCAAACACACCTCCGCGACCATGCCGTATGCAGTGGATATAGGGATTAGCACAGAGCGCCCTTTCAAAATAGCGCTGGAGCTGACTTGCATCCGCAGCTCGCTTGGAAGCAAGGGGGTTTTCTACCGGTGAGCCGTCGGGATCGAGAACCTGTACCTGCACGTTGATGCCTCCAATACTATACGCTGTGATAAGAATTGCAGCAAGCGCAGCACTCACCTCACTGCTCCTTCCGCGGACAGGAATCACATAGTTCCCTTCATCAATTTCCTGCATCTGCTCGACCTGAACCAGAAGCCCTGCACCGATGGAGGCATTCAACTGCCGCCACACACCATACTGTGGTGGGCTCAGCGCACACACCGGAGTGCACACCGAGAGCATTGCAATGCTGATGGCAAGGAGCGTGACCATGGGATGATGTTGTTGTGTTCTTCTAAGCATAACCTGGTGCTCCGTGGGTTCATACCGTTAACGTAAGGGGGACGCGTATGCCCGAGAGGAAATAAAGAATGCAGCACAATTACTTGTACAAAAACCAATGTGTGCGCCTATAAAACAGGCAGCGTCTGTTTGAAGGCGCTGCCTGTATGCACGGTATCTAATTTATAACGCTACTGGTGCGTAACAAAGTCGGTATGATGCAGTTTGCCAGTGCGGTAGCGCTGGCGACATTTGGGGCAGACATCCTTAAATTCTTCACTGAGGGCAACAACCTTCCGGTGTATTTCCTGCACCAGTGGCTCAGGCTCCATGGTTTTGCCGCATAACCGGCAGGTTTTCAGGGTGACCTGCGTGTTTGACCACGTTGTTACTGACCTGATGCCCTTGTGGTCAGTGATGGTGATAACCTCAGTTGGGCACACGTTGGCGCATGCGGTACAACCAATACACGCAGAGGAGGGTTCGTTATAGGGCGCATTGACTTTTGTTTCCGGTCCGCGGCCAATAAAATTGATAACGCCCGCACCGATTGCCTCATTGCACACACGTACACACAACCCGCACAGCACACACTTTTCTTCAGGTGCACCTTTTTCACGTTCACGGGCAAACCGGGAACGGGTGATGCCGTACTGTGCTGCAAGCTGTCGGATATAGGGTGCATCAGGAGCTTGTGCCAGATAGAGCTCCAAAAGCCCTCGCCGGAGCTTCATGACCTCATCGGTTGCCGTCATCACCGCAAGACCCTCTACCGCAGCCAGCGTGCAGGAGGTGGTTATTCCTTTCCGACCACCGGCAATCACTTCGACAATACACAGCCGACACGCGCCAAAAGGTGCAAGCCCTTCATGATAGCAGAGGGCGGGTATTTCGATGCCTTCGCGCCGTGCAACTTTCAGCACATATTCGCCAGGTTCCGCATGATAGTTTTTTTTATCAATCGAAATGGTGACCATACTCATTTCCCTCACTCTTTGACGTCACAGCGCAAACACCGGGTAACTTCGCGCTGAGCGACCGCTGGATCATACCGCAACGTTACCTCATCAAACGTATGTCGTCGAATGTCTCCGGCAACCGTCGGCATGAGATTGCGCGGTCCACCCTGCGGTTCGACGGCAACATCATTGCTGTAGGTAATCTTTTTAAATAAGGACGAAAAACGGTCTTCACCCATAAGACGCTTATCAAGCTCCCGGGCAAACTGTTTTCCCTGTCCCATAGCTTCACTTACGGTCAAGGGACCTGTCACGACATCGCCGCCTGCATATACACCCGGCACATTGGTTGCAAGGGTAAACGGATCAACCTGCACTGTGCCATTGCGGTGCAGTGCAATACCGGAACGGCCGATAAAGTCAGAGTCACACACCTGACCGATTGCAGCGATAACGGTATCACACTCCAAGGTTATCGTTTGCTCGGTTGCGGTAGGAACGCGCCTGCCAGCAGTGTCATAATCACCGGGACGCATGCAGACAAGCGTAATCCCTTTGACCCTGCCATTGCTTACCAGAATGCGCTGCGGTGCAACCAGTGTCATGATCGGAATGCCTTCTTCCTCAGCTTGCGTTATTTCCTCCTCATCGGCTGGCATATCAGACTTTTCCCGACGATAGAGGATGGTGACCTCAGAACCGAGTCGTTTTGCGACGCGTGCCGCATCCATAGCCACATTGCCACCGCCAATGACGACGGTCTGTGCGCCGAGGGCAACCTGTTTCCCAAAATTGAAGTCCCGCAAAAATTCCACACCACTCAGCACCCCGTCTGCATCCTCACCCTGAATCCGCAGTGGTGACTCACGGTGAGCTCCAATTGCCAAAAAGACAGCGTCGTTTTCTCGACGCAACGCGGCAATGCTCTTATCTTTGCCGATTTTTGTGTTGAAGATAAACCGTACGCCGAGCTTTTGAATAATGCTTACTTCCTGCTCAACAATTTTTTTGGGCAGTCTGAATTCAGGGATGCCATAGGTCAGCATACCGCCGGCACGGGGATATGCATCATACACGGTCACGTGGTGACCAAACTTTGCAAGATAGTACGCGGCGGTGAGCCCAGCAGGACCTGCCCCGACAATCGCAATTTTTTTGCCCGTTGGTTTTAATCGCTTCGGTGAAACCCTGCGGAGCTCCTTTTTGTTTTCCAACATCGCGTCAGCGATAAATCGGTGGATTTCACGGGTTGATACCGTACCATCCACTTCGCACCGTCGGCAGCGGCTCTGGCAGGGATGATGGCAGACTCTGCCGGTCGTTGCTGGCAGTGGGTTATCCTGCAAAAGAAAGGCATACGCTTCGGCAAGCCGTCCTTCTTTCAGCAGGGTCAGATACCCGGGAATGTTCATATGGATCGGGCAAGCGTTTTCGCATGGTGCAACAAAAAGCTGTGCACATGCCCCAGCATGGCAGCGTCGTGCTTTGATATGATTCTCATATTCGTGTCTGAAATACTTCAGTGTCGTAACGACCGGATTCGGAGCGCTCTGCCCCAAACCGCACAGGGATGCTTTTTTGACAAGCTGTGCCAAATCTTCCAGCACCCCAAGGTCTTCCATGTTGCCGTTGCCGTTGCAAATATTGGTCAGTAGCCCCAGCATGTGTTTCAAGCCTTCTCGGCAGGGCGTGCATTTGCCGCATGATTCTGATTTTGTGAAGTCAACAAAATACCGAGCGGTATCTACCATGCAGGTGTCCTCATCCACAACTACCACCCCACCTGAACCCATAATAGATCCAAGACTGGTAAGACTCTCGTAATCAATCGGTGAATCAAAATATGCTGACGGTATACAGCCGCCAGACGGACCACCGGTCTGCACAGCCTTGATGCGTTTGCCGTCAGCACCGCCACCGCCGATGTCATAGACCAGTGTCTTCAGCGTTGTACCAAAAGGAATTTCCGCAAGTCCTGCTTGGCTGATCTTCCCCACCAGCGACAATACTTTTGTGCCCTTGCTGTTTTCAGTACCAATGCGAGAGAACCATGCGCCGCCCCGTGAAACAATGACAGGAATATTGCACCACGTTTCAACATTGTTGATGTTGGTCGGTTTACCCCACAGCCCCTTTTCAGCCGGAAACGGCGGGCGTGGTCGAGAACGTCCAGCAAAACCCTCGATTGATGCAATGAGCGCGGTTTCTTCTCCACACACAAATGCTCCAGCGCCCTTGACCATCGCGATATCGAAGGAAAAACCCGAACCAAGGATGTTTCTGCCCAAAAAACCACAGGCGCGCACCTGCGCAATTGCATGCTGGAGCCGCTTGATGGCAAGGGGGTATTCTTCACGGATATAGATAATACCCTGCTGTGCGCCGATCGCATATGCACCGATGATCATACCTTCAAGCAGCATACAGGGATCACTTTCCATTTCGTTGCGGTTCATATAGGCGCCGGGGTCACCCTCATCAGCGTTGCAAATAATATATTTTGTGTCGCCCGGCGCTTTGCGGGCAAGTCGCCATTTTTGCGCGGTCGGAAAGCCTGCACCACCTCTGCCGCGCAGCCCGGCAGCAGCGACCTCATCAATAACCTGTTCAGGGGTCATGGTGGTCAGCGCTTTGTGCAGTGCCGAGAATCCCCCGACAGCGATGTATTCATCAATATCTTCCGGGTTAATTAGACCAGTATTGCGCAGGATAATTTTTTGCTGTTTTGAAAAAAATGGCACCTCGGCATAGCGTGGCACGTCCGGCCAGCCTGAGCCATAGTGCAGGACATTTCCCTTGGTGATATGATCCCACTGCTCAATACGGCACAGCACTTTGTAAGTATAGACCTTGTTGCTAATAACGGCATCAAGCAGGGGCACGACATCCTCTGGCGTCATGTGCTGGTATATCACCAGTGGCAGTCCGGGTATGCTCACATTCACCAGCGGCTCTCGGGTACAGTATCCGATACAGCCAACCTTGGTGAGCATAACATCAAGCCTGCGACGCTTGATTTCCTGTTCAAGGGCTCGCATGACCTTATCCGCACCCGCGGCGATACCGCAGCTGGCAAATCCAACCGCGATACGCGGCTTGCCCGGAAAAATTTTTTTCAGACCTTGATTCTTACTGGTGGTGAGATACGAGACGGTTTGGTGTTTCACGGCGCTTCCCATGCATAGAGTTTTAAAATATCAGGTAGTTTCTTTGGCGTGAGATATCCATAAATGCTGCCGTCAACCATCATGACCGGTGCAAGGCTGCAGCACCCCAAACACCGCGTTGTTTCAAGAGTAAAAAGGCGGTCAGACGTGGTGATTGACTTTTCATGACGCTCATCAGACGGTATCCGTAAAAGATCAAGGAGTGCGTCCCGCAGCCGAGTGCCACCGCGGACATGGCAGCTTGTGCCTTCACAGACCGTGATGATGTGCTTTCCCCGGGGTTTGAGGCTAAACGCTGCGTAAAACGTGCTCACGCTGAAGAGCTGTGAAAACGGAATACCGGTTTTCTGGCTGATGTACTGCATCGCCTCTTTAGGCACGTAGCCTTCTTCCTCTTGAACGGCTTCAAGCGTCAGCAGAACTTGACCGGGTTGACTGCTATACTGCTCAATGATTTTATCCAGTTTTCGTGTATCCATACCTCACCGTTGCGTTGCGGGTCATTATCAGGCACGCGGAAAGTGCCATAGTTAAAAAGTTTCCTTTTCTATACAAAACAAAAAAAAGACTGTCAACTTTTTTCAGGATTCAAACTATTATAAAGCTGATTTTCTTCATTGACGCAAGGTTTGTTTTGCCGTATATAGTGATATGGACATGAACCTTTACCTAAGGAGCAAGCAGCTATGGAGCAAAAAACGTTTCAGGAAATCATCGCGTTTGCAATCGAGCGTGAGCAGGAAGCGGTAAGGTTTTACCAAGAGCTTCAAAATATTGTTAAATTTGCTCCACGCCGGACGTTGCTGCACGAACTTGAAAACATGGAACGTGGACACATTACAAAACTTGAATACATTCGCACAGGAAAGATACCGGTGCGCACCGATCCTAAGGTGCACTCCCTTAACATCAGCGAATATCTGGTGTCCGCGCAACCTGCGCCGCAGATGAGCTATCAGGACATTATCCTCATCGCCATGAAACGCGAAGAAGCATCAATGCGCCTGTATACCGACCTTGCAAACCTGTCTGCCGATCCTGAGCTTCAGCCGCTCTTCCAGACACTTGCCGCAGAAGAGGCGCAGCACAAGCTGCATTTTGAAAAAATCTACGACGACGAAATTCTCAAAGACAATTAACCAGAACCTGAACGCTCCCAACAGGGTTTTCCCGTTTCCACGATTTTTCTGATCGCCCTTATTTTCATGCAGACAGCTTTCGGCATACCGATCCAGTGCAGAGCTGCAATGGTGCAGCACGCGCTGCGTGAACTTCCCAATGAATGTTGCGGTGTCTTGATCGGACACCATGGGCAAATTGAACGCGTGGTCGCACTGCGTAACGCTGAGCCTTCGCCTGAAACCTATGCGGTGGATCCTGAAGAGCAAATTGCTCTGTTTACTGACATGGAAAAAAAGGGGGAGCAGCTTTTGGGTATTTACCATTCACATCCGCAGGGACCAAGCGAACCTTCTGGAATGGACTTGCGACTTGCCTTCCATCCCGACGTTCTCTACGTGATTATCTCGTTAGCAAAACCGGAGCAACCTGAAGTACGGGGTTTTTTACTTACAGATCATGGTTTTAGGGAAGTCTCAGTCGTATTTTTCTAACGGTTAACGGGAGTGGTAGGGTAGAGGGTAGTATGGTTACCGGTATTGGACTTTTCTCAGGCGGGCTTGACAGCATCTTAGCGGTACGGGTTCTTCAAGAGCAGGGAATCAATATCATCGCCGTGTGCTTTGTGACACCATTTTTTGGACCGGAAAAAGCACAGGCTGCCGCAGACCACTTAGGGATTCCCCTTCAGATTATTGATATCACCGAAGCGCATGTTACGATGCTGAAAAATCCCCGGTATGGGTATGGCAGATACCTGAATCCCTGTATTGACTGTCATGGTCTTATGTTTCGGCAAGCCAGTGCCCTGATGGAGACCACTGGAGCGCAGTTTCTGTTTTCCGGTGAAGTGTTAGGAGAACGCCCCATGTCCCAAAACAAAAATTCGCTCCGGGCTGTTGAAAAACTGTCAGGGGTCCCAGGCTATATTCTCAGACCGCTCAGCGCAGTGCTGCTGCCTGAAACCATCCCTGAACAGCAGGGTTTGGTTGACCGGGCAAAGCTCTATGCCATCAGCGGACGTTCTCGCAAACCACAGCTTGAGCTTGCCCGGCGCTTCGGCATAACGCAGTTTCCTGAGCCCGCGGGAGGTTGCCGGTTGACTGAGCCGGGATTTAGCAAGCGTCTTCGGGAACTTCTTGACCATACCGAAACTATCACAAAACGCGATTTGGAGCTTTTGAAAATCGGTCGTCACCTGCGCCTGCCAAACAGTGCAAAGGTTATTATTGGGAGAAACAAAAAAGAAAACAGCATGCTCAGAACTATGGCTGGGGATCATGATATCGTGCTCTCAGTCCAGAACATACCTGGGCCGACAGCACTTATGTTGGGTCCTGTTAATGAGGAGGAGCTGATACGTGCAGCTTCACTGTGTGCACGCTATGGTGATGTCGTTAACTCTGCCAAGGTAAGGGTTATGGTTCGGTTGGGTAAAACACAACGTGTGGTGCAGGTAGTACCGGCAGATGAAGGAACCGTACGAGGATGTATGATTTAGCAAACAACAGACGGGGCAGTAAAACATTTTCTCAAAACCCGCAAGCCCGGAAGACTTGTTTCAGGACGCTCCTGACTGCTCAGATCGCTGTGCTTCTTCATCCCGTCTCAGATCATCCCGTGTTTTTTTCTGATCAATATAGCTGAGCAGTACTTTGCCTTCCTTAAACTTTGGATTTATGCTGAGTGCTTTGGTGAGCGCATCGCGGGCATGCTCAGGTTCACCCTTCTCAAACAGGGCGCGGGCAAGATTAAACCAGAGATGCTCATCATCCGGCGACAAGCTCAGGGCTTTTTGATAATATTTGACCGCCTCATCATACAGCTCCTGTTTTCTGAGCTGAATGCCACACTCATTAAAAAAGTGTTTGTTCTGCTCCTCAAAAATCGCCTCAATGGTTGATATTTTAACAAAAATTTCTTTTGCTTTTTCCTTTTCCCCCATCTCCAGATACACATTGCCAATGCCAAAATTGGCGCGGAGATTTTCCTCGTCAAGTTTCAGTGCGTTCTTGTATTCATATTCGGCGCTGAAGAGTTCTTTACGCCGCACATGTTCTTCAGCGATGGCAATATGTTTGTTGACCTTCTTTTGCTGCTCTGCCTTCTTCCGTTCAAAATAATAAGGCTGAAACGTGAACTGGTGTATAAATTCAGTTTTGGGCATTGTTTCAACAATGTCCAACGGTTCATCATTGGCACCAAGGTACCGATATTCGATTATGCCATCATCCCGCTCATGAGCAAGACAGTACATCTTTTGTTTCACTTTTTTTTCAGTATGCCCAGTTCCTATTTTCCCCTCTTTTTCTAAGAGGAACACCCCTTCGATTTTGTCGGTCATAGATTGTCCCTGAGGTTTTTTTGTTTGCTCACCCTATCGGTTGTCTCACCAAAATCTTTAACCAAGAAGCCAGAAATTTTATTTCTCGTACGTGACCGCTATCCCTTCAAGTGCAAGCAATTTTTTTTTCAGCGCGACACCACATGTTGCAGAGAACCCGCCAAGACTGCCATCGCGACAAATCACCCGGTGGCAGGGAATGATGATCGGAAACGGGTTGCGGGCAAGTGCATTACCAACAGCCCGGCAGGCATGTGGTCTGCCAATCCTGCGGGCAACGTCTCCGTAGGTTTGCACCGTACCATATGATATGGCTGCAGTTGCAGCCCATACGTGTCTCTGAAACATAGTGGCACCAGCAAAGTCAAGCTGGGGAGCAATGGTGGTTATAGCACCGGCAAAATAGCCTTCAAACGCTTGAATGAGCTCGGTAAAACGCTCGGGGGCAGCAATAGCACCGGGAAAAGTTGCCATGATGTTCTTCAGTGCATCCTCGTAGGCAAGCTCTGGTAAAAATACTCTCCGCAGCCCTTGGTTCCCGGTAACCAAACCGCACCAGCCATAGGGTGTTGCAAAAATAACGTACCGCACTGTTATGCAGGCAATAAAAGATTGACAATTTTTTAAAAATGAAATATAAAATTGACTTTTTAGTGAGTTGTGTTTTCTTCAAAAAACTAAAGGAGATTGTCGTGGCAACCCATACCTCAGCACTGAAACGCCACCGCCAGAGTCTTCGGCGCAGAGCTCGCAACCGCGCGGTCAAGTCCATGATAAAAACCGCGGTCAAAAAGTTTATGACAAGTCTCGAGACAAAAAATGATCCGAGTTCTATAGCGCCTGCGCTGAGCAAAGCGACCTCGGTTCTCTCGAAAGCCGCTTCAAAAGGCGTTATCCACAAAAGGACTGCTGCCCGGAAAATATCACGGCTTGCCAAAAAAGCTCACGCAGCAGTGGCTGCGGCACAGCATTGAGTACGGAGCACGCTTAGTTGCACTATTAATTGTTCTAAAAGAATACGGCTCTCGCATTTGCTCAACTTCACAAGCGCATCGGCTTCAAAGAGAAGCTCAAAAATGCGCCCCCTGCTTCCTGCAAACCAGATTCGTGCTTCTCGGCTCAGCGTCTCCACTGCCGCCATGGGCAGCCATCCCAACGCGCGACGAATATCGCTTGTGCTTGCACCACGACCGAGAAGCGCCTGGACCGTGCTCATCTGTCGAAACTGATGGGCAAGCAGTTTCAGAATCGCAAGCGGATGGGTACCTGCCTCGAGCACGTTGTTGAGCAGGGTGAGTGCTGTTGTGCTGTTTCCCTGGACCATCGCATCAATCAGTGCAAAAACCGTCCGGGTGCCTGACGAAACAATATCAGCAACATCCTCACGGGTCACCAGGTCACGGGTGCCACAAAAAAGCGCAAGTTTCTCCACCTCGCGAGCTATTTTCTGTGCATCTTCATCCAGCAGTGCACTCAGCAGAGCCAAAGCATCCGGACTTATTTTTTTTCCATACCGTGACAGTTCTCGTGCAGCACATGCCCCGACACTTTTTTCCCCTTTGGGATTTTCATATTCCACTACCGTGCCGTACGCATGAAAAGTTTTGATGCGTTTTTTTTCCTCTTTCTGGGTAGGAGCTGGGGAGAAGACAAACACGAGGCAACACTGGGGAGCTTTTTTTTTGCATGCCGCATAGAGGGATTCCCACTGCGCTGCCTTAAACAGGTGGGCATCGCGCACGATAACAACCTTCTGACCTGGGGGGAACGGAGGGGTGCGAAGTGCATGGAGAATATCAGCAGGCCCATGGATTGGCGCTGTAAACTGATGCAAATTAAATAGAGCGCTGTCATGCGGGACCAACGTTGTCTGGATGTGGTGAAGTGCCCTTTCTATCAGGAGCAGATTGTCACCGCACAAAAAACAGACCGGTGCAACTACACCTTGGGTGAGCGCACGTTCAAATTCCTGTGGCGTCATTCAAAACCCCTGAATAATGCTGTCATGGATCCGCTCAGCAAGGTCTGCGGCAAGCTTCTCCAAGGCTGCTCGTTTTGCTGCTTCTGACAGCACAATAGAGTCACCAACCGGAAACTCTTCGCTGTGTCGCATGTTCTTGCGTTTCCAGAGAACCTCGCCGGTGCTGCGCCGCTCAAGCTGGAGGTCAAGGACCACATCCATCCGGTATTCCAAGGCTTTATCATCACGGTTATAGGCGATGGTGTCTTCGACAAGTTTTTTGATGGTTCCGCGCAACACAAGGTCTGCATCGTGCTCGCGGGCAATCTGCAGACGCCTGCTTTTTATAAACTCATTGATAAACGCATGCGTAAAAACTTTTTCAGCTTCCGGTTCAAAGGTTTTGTTTTTAAAATAGGGGATGGCGATTGTTGCAACACCGGCAAGATGGGGTCCATCGGTCCGTGCCCGATGATACCCACACCCCTGCCACAAAAGATAACCACCCAGAAAGAGTATGCACAGAGCCGCTCTCAGTGTGGTTATGCCGACCCAGTGCCTCATCTTCGCTCCTCCGGTATTCCCTGCACCATCATCCGCTCTCTCCTGCCTTTATCCCACCACAATACTGACAAGTTTACTCCCTTGTTTGCCGGGAGCAATGATCACTTTTTTTACCTGCCTACCGCAAATCCATGGCTCTATCTGCGGGCATGCAAGGGCTTGCTGACGCATTTGCTCCTCTGATGCGTCAGCGGCAATCGTGGTTTTCCCCCTGACCCTCCCATTAACCTGAATGACCAGTTCAAGGTCATCAGCTTGAAGCACCTCAGGATCAGCCACCGGCCACGACGCGGTCGCAATGCTGGTGCTATTGCCCATCTGATGCCACAGCTCTTCACACAGATGCGGCACCATCGGCGCAAGCAGCAGCACCACTGATTTCAGAGCTTCACTGAGCGCAGCGCGGCGCGCGGCTGTGTCACCGTGTTCAGGATCAAACTGGTAGGCAGCATTCACCAGCTCCATGATTGAACTTATCGCCGTATTAAAATGGAAACGTTTTTCGATATCCTCAGTTATTTTAAAAATGGTTTGATGTGTCTTTCGGCGCAGTGCCTTGACCGCCGGATCTTCTGAGGGCACTGAAAGCGGTTCCTGCTGTTTTTGTACAAGCTGCAGATGATCCACCACAAGGCGCCACACCCGTTGCAAAAAACGGTACGAGCCTTCAACGCCTTTCTCGCTCCATGCAAGATCAAGTTCAGGTGGAGCAGCAAACAGACAAAACAACCGCGCCGTATCAGCGCCGTAGCGTTCTATGAGACGCTCTGGGTCAACAACATTTTTGGTGGACTTGGACATCTTTTCAGCCCTGCCCACGGTAACCGCGCCGCCACATTTCTTGCAGGTGGTGGTGTCCACTTCTTCGGGAAACAACCAGCCGCAGGCGCTGCAGCGGTAGGTCTCCATGCACACCATCCCCTGCGTCAAAAGGTTCTCAAACGGTTCGTCAATCTGCACCAGTCCAAAATCCCGCATTACCTTGGTATAAAAACGCGCATACAGCAGGTGGAGCACCGCATGTTCAATGCCACCGATGTACTGGTCAACCGGCAGCCAGTATGCAACGCGACGCCGGTCAAGCATGGCATGTACCTCATCAGGACAGGCAAACCGCGCAAAATACCATGAGGATTCCACAAAGGTATCCATAGTGTCAGTTTCACGGCGGGCAGGTTTTCCGCAGGCAGGGCAGGTGGTGTTCACAAACTCAGCAACATCAGCAAGCGGCGACCTGCCAAGCACCTCAAGCGATACTTTGTCAGGAAGCGTCACGGGTAAATCCTGCTCAGGAACCGGCACCGTTCCACAGGTATCACAGTAAATAATAGGAATTGGTGCACCCCAGTAACGCTGCCGGGAAATGCCCCAATCCTTCAAACGATACTGTACGGTGCGTCTGCCAATACCGCGCTCAATAAGGTGCTCGGTGATCGCTGCCATGGCATCTGTATTGCGCATGCCATCAAAGGAGCCTGAGTTGACCATAATGCCCTCATCTACATACGCCTGCTCCATCGCCTCAGGAACAAGGGTCTGATTAGGTGGCTGAATGACCACCTTGATTTCAAGCCCGTATTTTTTTGCAAACTCAAAATCCCGCTGGTCATGGGCGGGTACTGCCATGACCGCGCCGGTACCGTATTCCATGAGCACAAAGTTTGCAGCAAAAATCGGCATGCGGTAGCCGGTCACCGGATTGATACAGTAGGCTCCGGTAAACACACCCTCTTTTTCAAGGTCTTCGGAAGAACGGATGGTTTTGTCCTGTTTCAGCACCTTGTCAGCAAATGCGCTAACCGCAGCCTCGCAGGCGGTTCCCGCAGCAAGCCTGCGTGCCAGCGGGTTTTCAGGTGCAATACTCATAAAGGTCACGCCAAACAGCGTATCCGGACGCGTCGTAAAGACGGTGATAATCTTGTCAGAGCCTTCAACGGGAAAATCAATCTCGGTGCCGTAGCTTTTGCCGATCCAGTTGCGCTGCATGGTCAGAACACGCTCCGGCCAGCCACGGAGCCTGTCAAGACAATCAAGCAGCTCATCAGCATAGTGGGTGATCCGCAAGAACCACTGTTCCAGTTCTTTGGGGACAACTTCACTCTTGCAACGCCAACAGGCACCGTCTTCGACCTGCTCGTTGGCAAGAACGGTCTGACACTCTGGACACCAGTTTACAAACGATTTTTTACGATACGCGAGCCCTCGCTCATACATTTTGAGAAAAAGCTGCTGTTCCCACCTGTAGTATGCAGGATCGCACGTCGCAAATTCGCGGTCCCAGTCATAGCTGAATCCCAGTCGCATCAGCTGCCGTTTCATGGTCGCAATATTGCTGTAGGTCCACGTTGCCGGATGGGTTTTATTGCCGATCGCCGCATTCTCTGCCGGCATACCAAACGCATCCCAGCCCATAGGATGCAGAACATTATACCCGCACATCGCCTTATAGCGGGCAACGACATCACCGATGGTATAGTTGCGTACATGCCCCATGTGAATGCGGCCTGAGGGGTAGGGGAACATTTCCAGAAGGTAGTATTTTTTTCTGCTGGGGTCTTCAAGTGCTTTAAATATTTTCTGTTCAGCCCAGTACTGCTGCCATTTCTGCTCTATCTCATGAGGATGGTATGCCTTGGTATTCATAGTGCAAAAACCTTTTCTTTCCTACCTGCAAGGAACCGTGGATAACTGAGCATGAAGGTAACATTTACCATACGCAATTGCGCATTAGCAAGATAAATGATGCAGGGACTGCAGAGCGATGGTGTATTGGGGGCGGGGGAGCTGTAAGCTGTCTCAGCCCAGCCACCTATACATCAAAGACAACTGTTGCCTGCCAGATTCCGTTGCAGCAGGTGAGGGTGAGGTTATGATAGGTTGCAGCTTTGACAGACTTTTTTATTCTATGCCTGTCTTCCTGATACACCTCCCCTCCTACCCGCGCAGTAAGGGAGGTGCTGTCAAGGAGCTTCACCGAAAAGGAAGAAAACAAAAGCTGTTCAGTATCACAGATAAACAGCAGCTCATTCAACCACTCAACCAGGAGATCCTCAGGCGTTTCCCGACTCAGACTCACTGACCGATAGTGCCGGACAGAAACCGTAGTGAGGTCGGCGATAAGCTCAAAAAGCGCAACACCAGCATTTTCAAACAGTTCGGCAAGCGTCGTGCCAAAAACCCGCATCCCAATATCCGCAGTATGATCTATTAGTTCATAGCGGAGCATACCTTGTCCTTACACTCCCAACACCTGAGTCTTGTCAATAAACAGACGGTGCCACAGCTCAAGCCAGACAAGCGCCCACAGCCGGTAGCTGTGGTCAGCACGCATCGCGATATGTTCCTCAAGCAGTCTGCGCACCTCCTCGTGCCTGAAATATCCCCGACCAACAGCACGTGCATCAAGCAGCACGGCATATGCCATGTCTTTCAATTGCTTACGGAACCATCGGTGCAGTGGTACCCCAAACCCCATTTTTTTGCGCTGAAGAATTGCCTGAGGCACCAGCGGCGCAACAGCTCGCTTTAGAAAATATTTTGTCTCTAAACCGCGCAGTTTGAAGTTTGCTGGTAACGTTGCAGCAAATTCCATGAGCCGGTGGTCGAGCAAGGGAGACCGGGCTTCCAGTCCATGCGCCATACAGGCAATATCTGCTTTTACAAGCAAATCGTACGGCAAATACAAATGGACATCAACAAACAACAGCCGATCAATCAACTGTTCGGCATCAGCTTGATAAAAAAGCTCTGCAGCAAGCCTGACCGAATCAACCTGCTGGACACGTTCCCTGAACTCAGGGCTGTAGAGCCGTGCTTTCATGTCATTGGTAAAATAGCACTGCCAGTTGACATACGTGGTCACCGGGTCATCATCACAGCCAGCGATAAAGCGTTTGAAACGACGAATCATGCTCCAGCGATAGTCCTGATACGGCAGCCTGGTGACCAGCGGTGCAATGAGCCGTGTCCTGAGAATGTGCGGCAGCCGAACATATACGGCAGCAAGTCTGCTTGCAGCGTAGCGCTCATACCCTGCAAAAGATTCATCGCCGCCATCGCCGTTGAGCGCAACCGTAACATAGGTACGGGTAAGTTGTGCGACATAATAGGTTGGAATCGCGGATGGATCAGCAAAAGGCTCGTCATACTGGCGGACAAGATTGGGCAAGACAGCAAGTGCATCAGGCTTGACAATAAACTCCCGGTGTTCAGTATGGTACTGCCGGGCAATTATTCGGGCATAGGCAAGCTCATTGTAATCTGACTCTTCAAACCCAATGGAAAAAGTTTTAACCGGTTGCGTCATTAGGCTGCTCATAACTGCAACCGTCGCACTTGAATCAATGCCTCCGCTTAGAAATGCACCCAGCGGCACATCGCTGCGAAGCCGAACCTTAACAGCTTCCTGAAACACCTCACGGAATGCAGCAAACGCGTCAGCTTCTCGCCGGAATTGCTGTTTTGGTTCATAGGATAAACGCCAGTATGGCGTGAGGGTAATGTTCCCCTCGCGGAGCACCAGCAGGTGTGCGGGCGGCAGTTTGTAAATCCCCTGAAAGATTGTCTGCTCCCCCGGCACATATTGATAGGTCAGATAGTGGTGCAGCGCCTCCTCGTTGACCCGGGGGATGACCGCAGGGTCCTCGAGCAGCGCCTTTATCTCAGAAGCAAACAAAAAAGCGCCGTCCACACTGGTATAGACCAGTGGTTTTTTGCCGACCCGGTCCCGGGCAATAAAAAGTTCCTGTCTGCGGCTGTCCCACAGGGCAAAGGCAAACATACCACGAAAACGGCTGATACAGCAGTGCCCTTCTTCTTCATACCAGTGGAGGATGACTTCGGTGTCGGTACGTGAACGAAAGGTATGACCCCGTGCTACCAGTTCCTGCCGCAGCTCCTCAAAATTGTACAGTTCTCCATTTGCCACAAGCCACAGGCTTTCATCTTCATTGGAAAGCGGTTGCCTGCCAGCTGCTGAAAGGTCAATGATACTTAGCCGCCGGTGCCCTAGTCCTACATTACCACTGATATACACGCCGCTGTCATCAGGACCCCGGTGCCGAAGTGCAGCCGACATCCGTTGGATGAGTGCTGGGTCAATGCTGCGTGAGCGGTCAAAATAAATCTTCCCACAAATACCGCACATGGATAATGGTTGTAGCTCCTTGGCTCGGTTAGATGCTGTGCAATAAAAAAGGGACTCAAGGCGTTTTCCGTCTCAAGTCCCTTGGTCACTATGATGTCGGTTGTGGTTCAGACGCTACCACGCTTGCGCAGAGAGATTATCCTCTAATCTTTTTGTATGTCTTCGCCTTCTCTTTTATAAGGTCTACCATATCGGTCTTTTCCCAGGTAAAGCCTTCTTCTTCACGCCCAAAATGACCATAGGCAGAGGTGTTGCGGTAAATCGGTCGCAACAAATCAAGATGTTTAATAATCGCTGCAGGTCGAAAATCAAATACCTCATTAACGATTTTTGCAATGTTGTCCGGAGCAATTTTACTTGTTCCGAAGGTATTAATCATGAGAGAAACCGGACGGGCAACGCCGATAGCATAGGCAACCTGAACTTCACAGTGGGTGGCAAGTCCTGCGGCAACGATGTTTTTCGCTGCATACCGCGCCATATAGGAGCCAGACCGGTCAACCTTGGAGGGATCCTTTCCAGAAAATGCACCACCCCCGTGGCTCCCTTGTCCGCCATAGGTATCAGCAATGATTTTGCGACCGGTCAAACCGCAATCGCCCTGCGGTCCACCGATCACAAACCTTCCCGTTGCATTGATAAAAAACTTTGTTTTCCCGTCCATCATATCCTCGGGAATGACCTTTTTGATCACTTCTTCAATAATGCCTTCTCTCAGCACTTTATCTTTGACCTCAGGAATGTGCTGTGCTGCAATGACAATCGCGTCAACACGGACTGGTTTTTTATCATGGTATTCAATGGTAACTTGGCTTTTCCCGTCAGGTCTTAGAAAATCAAGAATTTTGTTTTTCCTCACATAGGCAAGCCGACGGCACAGCGCATGAGCATACTGAATCGGCATGGGCATAAGCTCAGGGGTTTCATTGCAGGCAAACCCAAACATCAGTCCCTGATCTCCGGCACCCTGTTCATGCCCTGTTCGCTCATCAACACCCATGGCGATATCAGGCGACTGTCGGTCTATTGAGGTCATAACCGCACAGGTTTCCCAGTCAAACCCCATGGCTGGATCATTATAGCCAATATACTTGATTGCCTCCCGCACCACATCCGGCATGTGTACGTAACAGTCTGTGGTTATCTCGCCGGCAATAAAGGCAAGTCCGGTGGTTACCAAGGTTTCGCAAGCAACCCGTGCCCGTTTGTCTTGGGCAATAATAGCGTCAAGGATTGAATCAGAAATGCGGTCAGCGATTTTATCAGGGTGGCCTTCAGTGATTGATTCTGAGGTAAAAAGATAATGGGTCATTGACATGGATTTTATTCCTCCAAAAAGTAGGCGTTTCTTCAGTACGTTAAAACTGTTCATCCTATAGTACAACCATAGTGTAATGTCAAACATAAATCTTGTTGTTGAGCTGGAGCGACTGTTTCGCATCCAGAAGCTATTGACACTGACAAAAAAATTATCTATTCATCTGTGCAGCCAACATACTGGCTGTGCAGATAAAATCCATTCAGGAGGGATGACAACATCGTCGATAAAACTATTACGAAAGCAGGGATCGAGGCACTGAAACGAGGCGGTGCTGTGCTGCGAAACGCAGTCGGGAGCAGGTGCAGGATTGAGTACAAAGGCAAGCTTGACCTTGTTACCGATGTTGATCGCCGTTCAGAAGAAGTAGTCGTTGAGTTTCTCACACAGCAATTTCCCGAATGTGGTATCCTTGCTGAAGAACGGGCAGAGACGAGAGCTTCATCCGGGTGCCGGTGGATCCTTGATCCACTTGACGGCACCACCAACTATGCGCACGGATATCCTTTTTTCTGTGTCTCCCTTGCCTTTGAACAAGACGGGGTGCTCTGCTGGGGAGGCGTTTATGATCCGTTGCGCGAGGAGCTGTTTACTGCGGCACGAGGTTGTGGAGCGTTCCTGAACGGCAGCCCGATCAAGGTTGCAGCCACGTCGCGACTTGATCAGGCGCTTTTGTGTACCGGGTTCCCCTATGACGTGCATGACAGTAGCGAGAACAACCTAGATCATTTTTCGGCTTTCATAAAAACGGCGCAGGCTGTGCGGCGCGACGGCTCGGCTGCTCTGGATTTGTGCTATGTAGGCGCTGGCAGGTTTGATGGCTACTGGGAAATGAAACTAAAACCGTGGGACATCGCCGCAGGATGCCTTATCGTTGCTGAAGCAGGAGGGATAGTTAGCAGGTTCAGCGGCGCGCCAATTGACCTTGAGCAGGGAGATGTTGTGGCTGCAACTCCGGAGCTCCACCATGCCCTGCTTGCCGTTCTAAACCGAAAACAGCAGGCTGAAAAAAAGTATGTCGGATAGCAACAAGATAAAATTCCTCTGTTCGAGCGCTGCACCGCCAAACGCCCCTCAGCCCCATACTGAGGCTAAGGTGCTGCTGACCTGTCTTGTGTGCGCAGTCATACTCCTGTGCCTGTTTGCAGTGTCTTCCCGTGCATATGCTGACATCTATAAGTGGGTTGATGCAAACGGCGTCATCCATTTTACGAATGTGCCCAATCACCAAGGGTACCGGCTTATCATTCGAAGCAGAAACGAGCTCATCAAACGACTGGGGGGAGATGAAAAGCGCTATGAGGAGCTGATTCAGAGCCTGTGCAAAAAATACAGGGTTGATACCGCACTGGTCAAGGCAGTGATCAAAGCAGAATCCGATTTTGATTCTGGTGCAGTTTCAAAAAAAGGGGCACAGGGTTTGATGCAGCTTATGCCCGAGACCGCTCGGGAACTGCGGGTCAGTGATGCGTTTGATCCACAGGAAAACCTTGAGGGCGGCATCAGCTATCTGCGACGGCTGCTTGACCTTTTTCAGGGCAATATCAGGCTTGCACTGGCAGCTTACAATGCCGGTGAAAACGCGGTTATTGAGCATAATTACAACATCCCCCCGTATCCGGAAACGCGTAACTATGTGGCAAAAGTGCTTGACTATATTGCGCAGTATCGGTAGCCATCATCAGACATCGAACCAATGATGCACACGGTAATGCTCCACATAAAAAAAATGCCCGGATGCGACGACATTCCGTTGCCGCGCTACATGACGCCGCATGCGGCGGGCATGGATATTTGCGCAGCAGTCACCAAAGAGGTTGTCCTGCAACCGGGAAGTCGCGCGCTCATCCCAACCGGTATTTGTATTGCCCTGCCGCCCGGATACGAGGCACAGATTCGACCCCGCAGCGGACTTGCCGTAAAGCACGGCATCGGACTCTTGAATGCACCCGGAACGATTGATGCTGACTACCGCGGGGAAATTAAACTTATTGTGATCAATTTAGGAGATGAACCGTTCACCATCCACAGAAACGACCGTATCGCTCAGATGGTGATTCATCAGGTTGCGGTTGCTGAGGTTGTGCTGACTGAGGATCTGCCCCCAACCATGCGTAACCAGGGAGGCTTTGGACACACCGGAAGATAAACAAAAAAGGCAGGAGCACCTGCCCCTGCCTTCATGGGATGGTCATGAGAATTGGTTCTTATGCCTTGTCTTTTCGTTTGAGCGTCGTCTGCCCCTCAAAAATTATATAGTCCTTAATTCTGTCAATGGTTTTCTGCTTAATGCCCTTGACCTTCATAAGATCCTCAAGCGTTTTGAAGTTCCCGTTTCCGGTCCGGTATTCGACCACAGCTTCAGCCTTTTTTTTGCTCATGCCCGGCAACATATCAATTTGTTCAACGGTTGCCGTATTGATATTGAGTTTCCCCTCGAGGGTTGGTTTCTTTGGTGTTGCCGGTTGTGCTTCCTGTGCCAGTGCCGGTGCAACAGCAAACACAGCGAGTATGACCATCACAAAAAACTTCTGCACTACGTTCATCATGGCTCCTTTCCTCCTTTTGGTATAGGGTTAATGGTGAAACAGCGCTCTGGACAGAATTTATATAGAGCCTTCATGTCGGTGTCAAGCATTTTATTGCACCCACTAGACCTCACCGCCACATCCATGAGTAATGCATTCAAACACACTCTCGCATGTCATCACCGATGAACCAACCGCTGGTAAGCATTATCATTCCTTCCTATAACCGTGCGCATTGTATCGCTGAGGCAGTTGATTCTGTGCTGCGGCAGACGTACCCGCATCGTGAGATCATCATTGTTGATGATGGGTCAACTGATGGAACCGCTCAGGTATTAGACCAGTTCCGCAGCACCTGCACCCTCCTGCGCAGTTCCACCCGTACCGGCCCCTCAGCTGCACGCAACCACGGGATTGCAGCAGCAACCGGTGAGTTTATTGCGTTTCTTGACTCTGATGACCTGTGGCTTCCCAAAAAGCTCGAAGTTCAAATGCGTTTTCTCACCAACAATCCTGATATTCTTGTCTGCCAAACCGAGGAGATTTGGATACGCAACGGCAGACGGGTCAATCCCATGAAAAAACATAAAAAATATTCGGGCTGGATTTTCGAGCAGTGTCTCCCCCGCTGCATTGTCAGCCCGTCCTCCGTCATCCTTCACCGCAGTGTCTTTGACAACGTCGGGGTATTTGACGAAACAATGCCTGCGTGCGAAGACTATGACCTCTGGCTGCGCGTTGCGCTGCGGTATCATATTCACCTCATCCCCCGGCATTTGATTATCAAACGCGGTGGACATGCAGACCAGCAATCACGCACCGTTCCTCATCTTGACCGCTGGCGTATTTATGCACTCGGTAAGCTCCTCAATACAGCGTGGTTAACACCGCATCAGCGAGCGGCAGCCCTCCGCGAGCTTACAAAAAAATGCCGCATCTATGCCAACGGCTGCATGAAACACGGAAGACCTGAAGAAGCTGCTGCCTATAGCAAACTGCCGCATCAGTATGCACAACCTCACCTACCGGAGCCGAGCCATGAGCCTTGCAATATTCCTTAGCCGCACAGCTTCTCGTGCTCCGGCAAAAACCGCCATCATCTGCGGCAATGACCGGGTGAACTATCAGCAGCTTTTCCACCTGGCAACATGCGCTGCCGCTGCGTTCCGGGCGCAGGGTATCGGTGAAGGTGCACGGGTGGCGATCCTTGCCCGAAATTCCATTTCGTATGTTGCAGCACTGTTCGGTCTTATGAGCTGTGGCTGCGTGGCTGTGCCGCTGAACACCAGGCTGACCGGTGCCGAAATTGCTCTACTCCTCACGCACTGCAAACCTGCTGCGCTGGTATATGATCGGGCATCTGAAGGGAAACTTTCTGACATTCCGACAGAGCTCCCCCCCACCCTGTGTCTTGACATAATCTCCCACTACAACACCACCAATGCTGACGCACCCGTTGTGCAGCCTTCATGGCATGATCCCGCGATTATCCTCTACACCGCAGGCACCACCGGATCCCCCAAAGGCGTTGTACTCACCCACGCAAATCTGCTGTGGAATACGCTCAACTACACTGCTGCATATTGCATGGGTCCTGCTGACCGAGAGCTTGCGCCGACCCCGCTGTTTCACGTCTCGACGCTTGGGAGGGTTTTCACCTATGTCTTCAATGCGGTCACGTTTATCCTGATGCCCACTTTTGATGCGCAGACATGTCTTGAACTCATCCAGAAGGAAAAAATTACGTCAATAACTCAAGTACCGACCATGTATCAAATGTTGTACGAAACTGCTCGTCGTGGCTGCTATGACCTCAGCTCAGTCACCCGGGCGGTGACAGGAGCTGCACCGATGACCGAACAGGGACGACGCCAGCTTGTTGAGCTCTTCCCCAACGCAGCCTGTTATAATCTCTACGGACTTACGGAAGCATCACCGGGGGTCACTATTACCCACGCTGGAGATTTTCTCAAAAAACCAACCAGCGTTGGCAGACCACTGCTCAGTGTGAACGTTAAGGTTGTTGATGAACACGACCTGCCGGTACCTGAAGGCAGGATGGGCGAAATCGTGTGTTGCGGTCCCAACGTGATGCGTGGCTATTACGCTGATACCGAGGCAACTGCCGCCACACTCCGCAGGGGGTGGCTCCATACCGGTGATGAGGGTTTTTATGACGCGGAGGGATGTCTCTATATCGTTGCACGAAAAAAAGAAATCATCATCAGCGGTGGGGTCAATATCTATCCTGGCGAAGTGGAACAGGTCCTGAGTGCACATCCTGCGGTATTCGATGCTGCGGTTGTCGGAATTCCGGATAAACGCTGGGGTGAAAAAGTGGTTGCTGCTGTCGTGCTCCGTCATGCAGCCACAGCCTCAGCAGAGGACATTCTGCAGTTTTGCAGAAAGCGGCTTGCTTCATTTAAATGCCCTAAAGAGCTCTTTTTTCTTGACAGCTTGCCTCGCAATGCTGCACAAAAGCTTCTCAAGCAGGACCTAGTACAGCAGCTTCAGCGTCTGCAGTGCAGCAGTCCTTACGGCTTTCAGGAGAAAAAGACAACATGAACATACTCTATTTTGACTGTTTCTCAGGCATTAGCGGCGACATGACGCTTGCCGCACTGATTGATCTGGGGGTGCCGCTGCGCCATATCAAACGCGAGCTCGCAAAACTACCGGTCTCCGGGTATACGGTGCGTGTCACGAGCGTGGTCACCGGAGGCATCAGCGGAAAAAAAGTTATCGTGGCTGCAAAACACCCTGACCATCATCACCGAACTTTTCGTGATATTGATCAGGCTATCAAACAAAGCTCTCTGGATGCTGCGGTCAAAGAGCATAGCCGTGAGGTTTTCCTGAACCTTGCAAAGGCTGAAGCAGCGGTGCACGCAACACCGGTTGAGACCGTACACTTCCATGAAGTCGGCGCTGTTGATTCGATCGTTGATATCGTCGGCAGCGCAATCGGCTTTCACTATCTTGGTATCGAGGAGTTTTATGCTTCAGCCCTGCCCTTGGGGCATGGCTTTGTCAACTGCCAGCACGGCAGGCTGCCGTTGCCTGCACCAGCCACGGTTCGATTGCTCAAGGGGATTCCGGTCTATGATGCAGGCATAGACGAAGAGCTCGTCACCCCGACCGGCGCTGCACTTATCAGACATTATGTCAAACGCTTTGAGGGTATGCCAGCAATGGCTCTCCAATCCTGCGGGTACGGCGCTGGTCACCGTGAGTTTGCCGACCGACCGAATATGCTCAGACTGATACTGGGCAATATCCGTGAAATGGAAACCACTGAACAGGTCTGGTCGCTTGAAACAAACCTTGACGACATGAATCCTGAATACACCGGCTACGTCATAGAACGTCTGTTGGCGGCAGGCGCACTTGATGTTACGCTGACGCCGGTGTACATGAAAAAAAACCGGCCCGGCATGCTGCTGACCGTTCTCTGTTCAGATGTGGTGCGACCGCAGCTCATGCAGCTACTTTTTCAGGAAACAACCACTGCCGGCATCCGTGCATGCCGCATGCAGCGGACTGTTCTGCCGCGACGCCAGAGCGTTATTGCAACCCGGTTTGGCAGACTGAAAGTCAAAATCCTGACCGGTCCTGATGGCGATCAAATCATGCCTGAATTTGAAGCGTGCCGTGCTGCTGCTCTGCGTCACAAGGTAGCATTAAAAGACGTCTATGCGGAAGTCATCGCGTTGGGGTCAACGCTGAAGCACAAAAAATAAGTCCGCACCGTGGCAACACGAATTTGACCCTCGGCGAGAAAACTTTGAAAAGTCTGTGTCCGCAGCTACAGGGGCAGGTGCAGCGGTGTTTCTTGTTTACCGCATCGCCACGGCACAGAGTACCCCTGCAGCGACCACTCCCGGCAAAGGAACGCCGAGCAGAAGTGCTCCCCCAAGGGCGAATGACAATATGCCCGATCCAACGCTCCAGTCCATCTGAAGACCAAGGTGCAGCGTTGTCCATGCGATAAGCCCGACAAACGAGCACAGCACGCCCTCGGCGATTCGGTGGATGACCCTGCTGTTCAGCACCCGCTCATAGAAGGGCATGCACCCCACCATGACAGCACACGATGCCAGAAACACACTCACCGTCGCCACTAAGGCACCGATGACACCATGGAGGAGATAACCGATAAAGGTTGCGGTCAGGGCAACCGGACCGGGGGTAATCTGTCCCAGCGCAATACCATCAAGCAACGTCGGCGTGTCAAGCAAACCGCGCACCGTGACAATTTCATGCAGCATGAGTGGTACAGACGTGTAGCCACCGCCAAAAGCAAAAAAATCAATTTTCACCATAAGGAGCGCGAGTCTGAAAAGTGCCCCGTCGTAGGCATACAGCGCACCTAAAAAAAGCACGACACCAGCCACGAGACCAAACAGTAATTTTCCCGTGACTCGTGACGGACTGTTGTGCTTCGACGTTCTGGTTCTCCCAGCGCATCTGCCAGCGGACAGCATCAGAACAGCACCACCTGAAAGACAGACAACGATAACCGGATGCACCCCGAATGCAAACAGCAGACCAGCACCAAGTGCGATTGCGCATTGTACCCGGTGCTGCAGATACGATCGGCTGATCAGATAAGTTGCGTGCACCAGCATTGCTATGACCAGCACATGAAGATTGCGTGCAACCGCAGCAATATCAGGCAGGTGGTGCAGCCTACAATACAGAATCGAAAGTATCAGGACACAAAAAAACGGTACGCAGACATAGCCGGCAACGCTTGCAAAACCACCCGCAACACCCTGCAGCCGCATTCCTACATAAAAAGCCATTTGAACGCTAATGGCGCCCGGCACGGTCTGGCACAGCGCGTTGCCCTGCGCAAACGCATCAGCATCAAGCCAACCCCGCTGCTCGACCGCGAGCCGTCGGATGTAGGCGACAATGGCGGGACCGCCAAACGATACCGTGCCAAGTTTTAAAAACGACCAGAAAAGGTCTCTCCGCGTCGGCACAGAGTCTGGCAGCGTCATAGCTCGGAAAACTGCTGATGGTTCTTGTAATAGTAGGCAAGAATATCCTGCCGCGTCACAATACCGACTAGCTTTTTCTGACGATCAACAATCGGTATGCTCCGCAGTTTTTTCCCCTGAAACAGCTGTATTGCTCTCTGAATGGTACATTCCTGATAAAGGGTGACGACATTCCGGGTTGCAACCTCACTGACCTTTTGCTGGAAGTGGGATTTAAACAGAAGGTCGGTCTGGGATAAAATGCCAATAACCGTGCGGTCGTCTGTGATGACCGGCAGCGTTGCTACGTTGTGGTGTAAAAAAATTTCAATAGCCGCTGCGCATGAGGCATCCCGATTGATCGTGACAACATCGCGGTTCATCACATATTTGACTTTCACCTTTGCCGTGGGACGATAACGCCGCAGGTCGAGTGCCATTTCGAGCTGGGGGCTGTCGGAAAAGGTCAGGCGCTCAAAACCAAATTTTGTGTATAAATGTATGGCAATGAAATTTGTTTTTTCCACCGAGAGCCACATGCGGTGGAAACCAAGTTCATAGGCAAGCTGGATGATGCTGCGCAAAAGCTGCGATCCGATACCGCTTTTTTGTTGGCATGGCTCGACCGCTATCAGCATCTCACAGGTCAACTTCCGCATTGGCAAAATCACCGCATGGCCAACCACGGTTCGATCAAATCCGGTCGCAACAATGTTGATACCTGAACTGATGAGCTGTTCAACCCACGTGAGGCACTCAGGTGTGCTGGCTGGCGGGAGCCCCCCGGCAACCGCGCGCGGTGTAAACCGAAGATACATCGCCTTCAGCTCATGATGGTCTTCAGGCGCAAGCAGTTTGATAAGAATGGGGACATGGTGATGATTAAGAAATACTTTGGGGGTTGTGGCGATCGTTGTTGTGCGAAGTGACCGGCGCATGATTTTTTGGTGCTGAACGTCGTCGTAGTCAGATAGTATGTGGGGTTAGTGTAGCAGACATGGTATCAAAAGACAACCCTGCACCTGCCTTGACTTTTTTCTCTATTTCCAGTAACACAACAGTAAGTTCTCAGGAGATGATTGCACCGAGCTGACCTCAGCCGGCAGCAAGGAAGACACACAACTTTTTTCAGAAAGCCACAGCCATGTTTGAAATCGTCCACCGCGAAGAAATGGCACAGGGCACCGTGATCATGAATGTCATCAGAGCCCCCAAAATTGCAGCAAAAGCAAAGCCCGGGCAGTTTGTGATCGTCAGAGCCAATGAAACCGGCGAGCGCATACCGCTGACCATGGCTGATACCGATCCGGCAGCAGGCACCATAACCATCATCTATCAGGTCGTGGGGAAATCAACCGCTTTATTTAAAACGTTGCAGGTCGGGCAAGGCTATCAGGATGTCGTGGGTCCATTGGGGAATCCGACCCACATTGAACAGTACCCGGGACAGGTCATCTGCATCGGCGGCGGCACCGGTGTTGCCGTTGTCCATCCGATAACCCGGGGATTTAAAAACGCAGGCAATCATGTCATCGCCATCATTGGTGCACGTACCCGAGACCTTTTAATTCTTGAGGACAAAATGCGCGCCGCTTCCCATGAGCTGCACCTCTGCACTGATGACGGCTCATACGGTCACCATGGTTTTGTTACTGACGTGCTCAAACAATATTTGGAAACGCCTGAAACAGTCAGCATGGTGGTTGCAGCTGGCCCAGTGCCCATGATGAAACTGGTAGCAGCCATGACCAAGCCCTATGGCATTCCGACCATGGTCAGCCTGAACGCGATCATGATTGATGGCACCGGCATGTGCGGCGGCTGCCGTGTCTCGGTCGGTGGCACCAACCGCTTCACGTGTGTTGACGGTCCTGAATTTGACGGTCATCAAGTTGACTTTGAGGGGTTGCTGCAGCGCCTTGCAGCCTACCGGGATCAGGAGCAGCACGCAATGGAGGAATTCACCCACACATGTAAAATCCGCACGCTGACCTGAAGGAGCGCACATGACTGAGAAAAGAGAAAACATTCCACGACAGCCCATGCCTGAACAGCCGCCTGAGCAGCGGAGAAAAAATTTTGATGAAGTACCGCTCGGCTACACGCCTGAGGTTGCACAGCTCGAGGCACGCCGCTGCCTGCAGTGCAAAAATCCGGCATGCGTAAGCGGATGCCCTGTGGAAATTGACATCCCCGGCTTCATCCGCCATATCAAAAACGGCGATTTCACAAAAGCCATTGCAACACTCAAAGAAAAAACCGCGCTCCCCGCAGTGTGCGGCAGGGTTTGTCCGCAGGAAGTGCAGTGCGAACAGCGCTGCGTACTCGCTAAAACAGGTGCTGCAGTAGCCATCGGTAGGCTCGAGCGGTTTGCTGCTGATTATGACCGTATGCAGGGCTCACCCCTCCTGCCTGAACTCCCGAAGCCGACCGGCAAGAGCGTCGGCATTGTGGGATCAGGTCCTGCAGGACTTACGGTTGCCGGCGATCTGATTCTCAAGGGTCATGCGGTGACCGTATATGAGGCGTTTCACAAGGCAGGCGGCGTGCTCGTGTACGGCATCCCTGAGTTCAGACTTCCCAAAGCGATCGTACAGGCTGAAGTTGACTATCTTGAGAAACTGGGCGTTCATTTTGAATTCAATGCCGTAATTGGTCGTACGGAAACCGTTGATGAACTTTTGGAACGGCATGACGCCGTGTTTATCGCCGTCGGTGCAGGACTGCCGAGTTTTCTGGGCATTCCAGGCGAAAACCTTATTGGCATTTATTCGGCAAACGAGTATCTGACCCGGTCAAACTTGATGAAGGCATATCTGTTTCCGCTGTATGACACGCCGATTGTTCACGGCAGAAACGTGGTTGTGCTCGGTGCGGGCAATGTGGCTATGGATGCGGCGCGCACCGCGCTGCGACTTGGCGCTGAACAGGTTACCATTGTGTACCGTCGTTCTCGCGAGGAGATGCCAGCACGTGCAGAAGAGATCCACCATGCCGAAGAAGAAGGGATTGTCTTTCAACTCCTGACCGCACCGGTCAAATTTATAGGTGACAGCACGGGGAGGGTGATGGCACTTGAGTGCATTTCCATGAGGCTTGGTGACCCGGATGACTCAGGCAGGCGGCGTCCCCTACCGATTGAAGGAAGCAATTTTCAGATCCAGACCGATATGGTGGTCATCGCGGTTGGTGCCGGTGCCAATCCTCTCATTACCAGCACAACGCCGGGACTTGCGGTGAATAAACGAGGCTACATTATTGCTGATCCCGAAACCGGCAAGACTCTGAAGCCACGGGTTTGGGCAGGCGGGGATATTGTGACTGGTCAGGCAACGGTCATTCTTGCCATGGGAGCAGGTCGCATCGCTGCAAACTCAATCCACAAATTTCTGACTATGGGTTGGTAATACTGGTTGAGCGCTGTTTTATCATGCAGGGAAAAGTAATTTTTGTGCTATAAACAGCATACAGAAACCACCAGAAACTCAGGAGGGCACGACCATGGCAGCATATCGCAAAGCAACCGCCCTGCTCATCGGAGCAGGCATCCTTGCGCTGTATCTTTTTAACATGGCCTATTTTTCTATAAAACCAGACATATTCCCTGTCTATCGGCAAGCGGAAACGCCTCCCGGAGTCGCCTTTACGCAAACCACGGCAAAGCTCATTGAGCATGAGCTCTATAGCCACGGTGGATGGCTGCCCAATGATTTGTTTCTGTCTCCCGGCTGGTTTCTTGACAACAAACCAAACTTTCAGCTTGGCGTACTTGAGTGCGTGCGGTACAGCACCCGGGTGCTGCGGGACAATCTATCGCGGCAGCGTACCACTGATGCGATTGATCCGGACTGCGAGAAAGCATTTACCACACTCAGTAATGATCCCTACTCGTGGATGTTCCCCAGTGCTGAAAGCCGATATGCAAAGGGAGCAGAACATCTCGGGTTGTACAGTCGGCGGCTGCGATCCGGCACAGCAACCTTTTATCCACGCAGCGATAACTTGATTCAGCTCCTCGAGCAGTATGCCTCGCTGCTGGGCGGGGTCAACACGCGCCTTCTGAACGCCTCGCGCACCATGGTTCCCTCACGGGATAATGCAACCCGCAGCATATCCGCGCCGCCGTCGTTTGAAAAAATTCCGTGGCGCCGTATTGACGATAACTTCTACTATGCGCAGGGGGTTGGGTATGCGCTCTACCACCTCATGCAGGCACTCCGGATAGATTTTGCGCAGGTGCTGAAAGATAAAAAAGCTGAGGTAATCACCGATGAGATTATTGCCTCGCTGGCAGAAACCTACTTTGAGCCACTGCTCGTGACCAACGGCGGCAAAGACGGCATTCTTGCAAATCACAGCAACAATCTGCGCGTGTTTCTGGATGACGCCCGCCAAAAAATAAACTCGCTCATCGTCATCCTTGCGCAAGGATAGCCTAATGCAGTGCCCGTCCCAACAGGTGGCGCCGGTCAGGGTGCCTTTGGTGCACGCTGAACCGCATGGGCGATATCAGCGCCAAGGCGTAGAGAAACTTCTGCCAGCGCGCTGCTCATTGCCGCAACCAGTGCCGGTATGCCCTTGTGATGGCATATCTGTCGTGTCTGATAGCTTTTCTGAAGCAACACTGCCGAGCTGGTGTCAGAAGTTTCCACGTCAAGCAGGGTAATGGTTATGCCGAGTACTGCTTCCCGTGTGCCCCCCTGTTCCGAGGCTAAAAACTCATCCACCGTTCCTTCAAGCACATAGCGGCTGTGCACCGTGCTGCCGGGACCGACGACTGCCTGAAACAAACCCGCGTGCTGCAAATCGCGCCGAATCATATCTGCAACTAAATCCCCGGGTCGGGACCGCCACTGGTGATAGACAGAGGCGTCTCGTGCATATGCCGCGTCACGGCAGACAATCTGTCGCGAATTGTATACCGAATTTGTGAAAAACGGCTGCACCATGAGCGCTGCCGGCAAAGGGGTGGTGCTGGTTGGCTGCGGTGGATCGTACTCAAGGGTATAGTAATAGATGACGGGAGCCGGGATACGCGGCAAGAGACATCCGCCGCAGCAGAGTGCGGCAAGACACGGCAGTAAAATTTTCAGCACCGTGCGCATACTCACTCCTGAAAGGATTAGAATACAGGGGTCATAAAAAGAATATCTTCTTCTGAAGCATGGCAACTTACTTCTGACTTCTGACTTCTGACTTCTTACTTCTTACTTATTCTCATTCTCGCGTTTCCCCAGCACGTGGTTTTGGCGGCTTGCCCAACAGGAGCTGCGAGGGCTGCACTGAAAGAACATCCAGTGTCTGACTGAGCCGCTCGCTTGCCTGCTCAAGATTTTCTGCTGTTGCAAGGAGGTGCGGACGGAGAACCGCAAGGGTTGCGGCTGAGCCACCCACCAGTGTTTCGCTCTTTTCAATAAGGCGTGTTGTTCGCTCAAGGGATACCCGGAACTGCTCAAGCGTTTTTGCAATATCCTGTTCATGTCCCGTGGTCACGCGTTCAGCGACGGCAAGGGTATGCTCAAGCCGTGTCATGGCTGCCCCGGCTGTTGCAAGCACGTCAGTGAGCCGTGCCGAGACGGTTGCAAGATCAGCTGCCGCAAGCAGCTCATTGGTACTATCAAGGGTGCGCTTCAACCGTTCGGAAATTCCCTGCACATCGAGCGCTTTGATCTGACTGACGACGGTATCAATGTTCTGCAACAGGACAGTCATATCAGACGGTTTTGACCCCACGATCGGATACTCAGAGGGGAACGTACGCGGTGGTGTACGGTCAGGCTCACCCGGCATCCTGCGGTCAAGCTCGATGAACATGCTGCCGGTAATCCCCACTGCCTTGAGCTGGGCAACGGTGTCTGGTGCAAGCTTCTGTCCGGACTCGATTTTCATGACCACCTGAATCAGATTCCCATCAGGCGCAACACCGATACGCTGCACCCTCCCGATACTGACGCCGCGGTACTTCACCGGCGAGTCGCGGTCAAGCCCCTGTACGGATTCATTGAAATAGGTAACATAGTACTGTCCTTTTTCAAAAAACCGCGACATACCAAGCCAGATAATCGCAAGCACACCGATACACACGCCGCTGAGGACAAACACGCCGACGGTAAATTCAATTTTTTTTGGTGCCATATCTTTGGTTGCTCTGCAGTTGATCGTCTTGGTGCACTAAGTACGCCTCCACAAAATAAAGGGGGCCGTTATTTTTTTGCCCTTGATCCGCCATTTCAGTAAGCCTCCCCTGTCGTAGATCCCGCTCTGCGGGACCAGGGGGAGGTTGGGTGGGGGCAGAAAAGCCCTCCCCGCACCCCTCCCTCACCGGAGGGGCTTAAGAACAAAATCATCAGAGACAAGAAAGCAACATGATACCGGTTACCTTTATCAGAGACCCCTTTATGGTGTGGAGCGGTACTAAGCTGCTTGACGATTGAAAAACCGTCGCACATACGGGTCACGGCTTTCATCACGCAGGCGTCGCGGATCGCCTTGAGCGATAATTGATTTTGTGGTTTTATCAAGCACGATCACCCGTTGCGCTACCGTAAAAATGCTCTGCAAATCATGCGTGACAATTACCATAGTGGTGCCCAGCAGTTTATTCAGCTGCACAATCAGGTGGTCAAGCTCTGCAGCCATGACCGGGTCAAGCCCTGCCGAAGGTTCATCAAAAAAAAGAATCTTCGGATTCAGTGCCAAGGCACGCGCCAGTCCGGCGCGTTTCTTCATACCACCGCTTATTTCAGACGGCAGGTAATCCTCATACCCGCTTAAATTTACCTGATGGAGCTTCAAACGAACCAGCGTCGCAATCGCCTCCTCGGGCAGCGGGGTATAGGCACGGATCGGCAAGGCGACGTTGTCGGCAAGGGTCAGGGAGCCCAGCAGCGCTCCGCTCTGAAACAGCACACCGATTTTGCGCTGGAGCTGGTGCAGCTCTTTTTCGCTGCATGCAGTAATACAGATGCCGTCAATCGTAATCGTGCCTGCACGAGGTGGCATGAGCCCGATAAGATGCTTGAGCAACGTGCTCTTGCCGCAGCCGCTGCCGCCGAGGACAGCAAAAATCTCACCCTCATATACTTCAAAAGATATTCGCTCAAGAACGGTACCACTCTCGTACCCAATAGTCAAATGCTTCACCTGAATAAGGGGTGTTGTGTTGTGTTCGTGCATAGCTTTTGCTCAGTGGTTCACCCGCGCTCCGCGGGACTGGTAACGGAGAGCGCGGGCTGTTTCCTGCTTCACAAAGTGCGACCCTACTGCCTCCATCCAAGGGTTATCCCCAATACCGCAGGATAACCGCACAGACCGAGTCGGTGAGGATAATTAAAAAAATGCCACTCACCACTGCCGATGTTGTTGCCTCGCCCACCGAGGCTGCACCGCCCCTGACCTGAAACCCTCGGAAGCAGCCGATCCAGGTGATGAGCACTGCAAACACCCCTGCCTTCATGACCCCCCAGAACACGTCAAACAGCTCAAGGGTTTTGAGGGTCTGCGCAACATAAGAACCTGCGGTCAGTTCAAGCATCCCCACCCCGACAATCAAACCGCCGATTATGGCAAACAGATCAGAAAACAACACCAGCAGCGGCACCATGATCACGGCGGCAACAAGTTTTGGCATGACCAGAAACTGCACGGGGTCAAATCCCATGGTGGTGAGTGCGTCAATCTCATCCGATATTTTCATGGTGCCGATTTCTGCTGCAAACGCTGAGCCTGAACGTCCGGCGACGATGATCGCAGTCATGATCGGTCCAAGTTCTCGTGTCATGGCAAGACTTACCAGTGATGCCACATAGATATTTGCCCCAAACTGCCGGAGCTGCACCGCTGACATAAACGCCATAATGAGCCCGAGGAGGAAACTGATGAGACCGACGATCGGCAGTGCATCAACGCCGATGCGTTGCATTGCAACCAGTGTATCCTCAAACCTCAGACTATGCGGTCGGCGCAGGATCTGCAGAAACGCAAGACACATCGAACCAACAAACCTGACAAGTGCTCCACCCTCTGCAGAGAGCTGGAGTGTTGCTGCGCCAAGACGCGACAGAATATCGCTGGAGCGGCTCGGCAGAGCTGCTGATGGACCAGAGACTTTCCACTCAGTAAGAAAACGGATAAATTCCTCTGACGCGCCGAGAGCGTCAAATGTAGCCCGACGGTTGTGTGCTAGTTTTTTCAGCTCAAGTCCAACAAGCATACTAAAATCATCGGGCTGGCACACCGAACCAAAATCAACCCGAAGTTTTTGGAATGGGTTGTGCGCAAGGTGTGGGCAGATGGTATGCAGAAGCTCGGCAGCGCCGGTCGCGTCAATACGCCCCTTCAGTGCCACAATTACAGTGGTGCCCGAATGCGTTATGCTATAGTCCCATGGTCGTTCCACGAGAGGCGCGCTCATTGCTGAAACCGAAATTGCCGCAGCGTCGCTGCGTCTGCGGTATAAACATCCCGCAGTGTTTGCATATCCATCTGCAAAACCAGCCAGAAACGTTCAGCTCTGGTCAAGGTTAAGGGAAAGGCAACCTCGGTCTGTGCTGCTCCCATCGGATGGGCTGCATCGGCACGATACACCGTGAGCACCCGATGCACGCTCCCGTGCGCAGCAGGGAACTCGATGCCAGCATAGCTGTCGCCGACCGCGTTGCCCTGTGGTGCAGATGCTGCGATGACCTTTTTGTCAGCATCAAGCACCAGAATGCCGCGATACAGAGCAGGATCGCCCTGCTGCAGCCTGCAGAAATCATGCAGCACGGGCTGCACGGAGGTCATGGTGCGCTGCGAAAGCGGTTCTGCAAGCAGTGACTGGAGCACCGCATAATCACGGGCAAGGCGGCTGTGCAGCTGCCGGTGGAGAAAATCTTCTGCTGCCCGACCTCGAGTGAAAAACGGATACCCGTACCATACCGCTGCCCCCAGCAGAGCAGCAATCAGCAGGGGCACCACCAGCCATCGCCGGATACGCTGGTAGCGCTGCTCAAGTTGCTGCTGCCGCGTCACATCACGACACAGATTGAGTACACCTTTTACTGCATGATGTCCGTCATACAGAATCGTTGCACTGACTGAGACATACCGCACGGTTCCGTCTGCTCGGCGCAGGGTAAATACTCGTTCACGAACCATGTGCTGCTCCTGCACGTCGCGTAGATAGGCATGGTAGGATTCAGGCTCGGCATAAAAACGATCGGTCGCAGCCCCTTCCTGCGCAGCCAGCGATTCACCGTACAGGTCTTCGGCAACGCTGTTCCAAGAAAGGAGGGTGCCGTTGTGGTCGGTAATCAGAACCGCCTCGGGGATCTGCTCGCACAGCTCTTTGAGCCCAAAAAGTACGCGGCTGGCGGTATCGAGCCGTTCGGCAAGAGTCCTGATACAGGTCAATGCCAAATCCGGAAACTCCTGAAACAGTGCCGCTATACGATCGCAAGGAATGCGGTATGCACTGACCTTGGTTCTGGTGCGCACCGTTGATGTTCTCGTGGTGCTGAGGAAAAACGACATCTCCCCAAACAGCGTACCCGGTGTTGCAATCGTGGCTATCACGTGATTACCTTTGAGAACCTCAAGCGAACCCTCACCGAGGATATAGACATCAGGTGCATCGTCACCTTCGGTAAACACGGTATGCCCGGCAGGGAAGTCACTGCGGTACTGTGCAAGGTCTGGATTGTCTTTGGTTGGCAGCATACCTTCTGTACCCGGTAGCTTTCAGGCTGAGTATAATGAATCCCCTTTCTGGAGTCAAGACAGGTCTCCAGCAAGCCGGTGAGCTCTCGGTGCGCTGGTGTAAAAAAAGACGTGACGGAAAGACTCGGTTTTAGTATATAGAGAAATATTGAACCTTCAATGAGCGATATAGTAAATGTCAATTCCTGAAAACGCCATTGCCTGCATACGATGGGAGCAATAATCGCTTGGTTTAGGTTGAATAGTTTCATCATGCCGGGGGACGCTCAATGATTTTTGTTACTGCACGAATGGATGCTCGACCGGGACAGCGCGAATTGCTTGAGCGAGCAGCAAAAGCACTGGTTGCACCGACCGCTGCAGAACAAGGCTGCCTTGCCTATGAATTGTATCGGTGCACTGACCGGGAGGGTGCCCTTTTGTTTTTTGAATGCTGGGAAAACAGGGAAGCTTTAGAGCGCCACCTGCAGCAGCCACACCTCCAACAGTTCATGGCGCACGCTGCTCATCTGCTCCAAGGACAGGTTGCGGTAACCATCTGGGAAAAAATCGCCGGCGCTCCCAACACCTCTTCTGAAGGCACCGGCTGCAGAACAATATCGTAACCATAAAGGAAAACCGTATGGACAACAGAATTATTCAGCCCTTTATTGATGCAACCATGAAAGTACTGGGCACCATGGCATTCGTGACGCCGCAGGTCGTTGAAATAACTGAATGGGATAATGACCGAGCGGTTGGTGAAGTCGTGGGCATCATTGGACTCTCAAACGCTGACGAAAAAATTCGGGGGTTTCTGTCCGTGGGTTTTGCGGAGGCAAGCATTGTACAAATTGTCTCCAATATGCTCGGTGAAGAATTCACGGGTATCTGTGATGAGGTGCGCGAGGCAGTGGGTGAAATCGCCAACATGATTTCCGGTCAGGTTCGGCAGAGCTTGTCAGCGCAGGGGATCAAGCTGCAGGCATCGCTGCCCAGCGTTGTCTCGGGGAAAGACCTCACGATGGACGGCTCGCTCAAGCGCCCCTCGATTATGATTCAGTTTTCCGTTGAAAAAGGGCCGTTTGAGGTTGGTATCTGCATAGAAGGAATTGACTAAAGCGTGGCTCAGGTCGTCGTGTTGTGCGCTTCAGTGAAGTACGCGCTGTGCCTGAGGCTTCAAATACTTCACCATGGTTACCTGATTGCCGGCACGATTAAATGAAAGCTCATCCATAAGATAATTCACAATAAACAGACCGCGCTTTGTCGGCAGCGTTTCGACATCATCACGAAACGTACGCAACACGGTCTGATAATCAAATCCCTTGCCTTCATCTTCAACCTGCAGGGTAAACCGTTCATGATCAAAAAACAGACGCACCGTGATTTTTTTGGTTTCATCCAGATCGTTGCCATGGATCAGTGCATTGTGGAGCAGTTCGTCAACACAGATCGAGATATTGCTGAGCAGTGATTCATCCTCGATACCCCGCCACTGACATTCCCGAATAATATAGAGCGCTGCTGAGGGGATCAGGTGGGGATAGTTAGGCACCTCCATTTCCGTGGTGTTACGTATGCCTTCATGGAGCCGGTGCGTCCCCAGAGAAAATTCCCGTAGCCGCAGCCCCCGTTTCACCACCTGCTCAATCTCCTTGATGGTAAACGGCTTGGTGATGAAATTAAATGCGCCGCGGCTCAACGCACTGACGACGTTCTTTACCTCTCCGTGACCTGAAATAACGGCAATCGGGATATTGGCATTGAGCTGCCGAGCACGGTTAATGAGCTCAAAACCGTCCAGGTTGGGCATCATGAGATCAGTGATGATGAGGTCAATTTTCTGCGTACGGATTTTCTCGAGAGCTTCAATCCCGTCTCCGGCAGTGAGGGGATTGAGCCGGAGTTCGGTGAGAATTTCCGAGAGCGTGCTGAGCACATCGCGATCATCGTCAACCACTAAGACATTGATTTGTTTCATGGCGCTCCCTTCCAAGATGACAAACAATAGTTTCTGGTATGGCGCTGCCTGTGCCTGAGCGCTACCCGAATACCTGCCGTGTGTATATACTGGGTTACTTTGCCGAGTCAAGCAATTGTTTTGATTTCACAACAATATCCGGTCACGGAACCGTACGTATCCAGAATAGGCTTGACTGTTTGGCAGTACACGGTATAGTAAAAAGTACGGTAATGATTTGAAGGTGATTGCTTTTCATACTGACATGAATATGAGTCTGCTTGAAAAAATCAAAAAGGGGAAACTCGAAAAACTCCTTGCTGCAAAGCGGCAAATCAACATGCCCAAAAGCGAAAACATTCAGACCATCGAGGTGACACGCCTGCCTGATGGCTCCTTCGCTGAGAGCGATGAATATATCGCACAGGTCAAGCAAAAGAAACTTGAGGCATTACGGAACCACTACGGCGATATTGATGAAACGCAAATTACATGGGTGATGGTAAAAAAACAGGTAGTGCAACCTCACGGAGAAAACAGCTTGACCAACCCACCACGCGAACACACGTAGCCAGCATTAAGGGTCTTTTGGTTGCCGTGTGGCGCCGGGGAGCACCAAGAGATTTGACTTATCGTGGGCAAACGACAGCCCTTTATGCCCACGACCAACTTCCTCGATGGAAAGAATTGAATAAATTGACAAGTGAAGCGTCTTTACTTCGGCAAATCGCCGTTTGAGGTCCTCTTCCGCAGGGTTAACCACCAATGACTGGGAATCAAAAACAAAATCGGAAACCGCAACAAAACTCAAGCCCAGTGATGAATCGGTAACCTTGCGTGCCTTGAGGCTGATCGTCTGCCCATCCTTATGGTCGCGAAAGGTAACGACAAAATAAGTCTCTTTTTCGTTTTTTGCCATAGTGTTTTCAGTAAGCTGTCTTTGATGTCTTCACTTTAAACTATTTTCCACGATTATGCAAGGCAAAATCCAGGTGCAGGGAATGGTGCTGAGCACTGAGTAAAAACACTCAGTACCGCTCCACACCATAAAGGGGTCTATGATAAAGGTAACCGGTATCATGTTGCTTTCTTGTCTCTGATGATTTTGTACTTAAGCCCCTCCGGTGAAGGAGGGGTGTGGGGAGGGCTTTTTTGCCCCCTCCTAACCTCCCCCTTGCAGGGGAGGCATGTTTTGTAAGCCCCTTCTGTCGCAGATCCCGCCTTGGCGGGATAGGGAGGGGTGTGGGGAGGGCTTTCCTGTGCCCCCACCCAACCTCCCCCTGGTCCCGCAGAGCGGGATCTGCGACCGGGGAGGCTTACTGACATGGCGGATCGAGGGCAAAAGAATAACGGCCCCCTTTATGTTGTGGAGGCGTACTCAGTACTTCATCGTATCACGATTTTTATGTCACGGGATCTCCTGTCGCTTTTTAGTGCGGTTTTTTTGCTTGCCTTTGGCATGAGTTTCGCTGCACCACTCATCCCACTGCTGCTGAAAGAACTTGGCGCATCGCCCGGCAGCATCGGACAGATTCAAACCGTTTACTTTCTCGCATTCACACTTACAACAACACTACTGGGCAGATGGATTGACCGGGCGGGTTCAAAAAGTCTGATTATCGCAGGGCTGGGACTTTTCGGTACAGCAGTGTTTGTTATGCCGTTTACTCCTGAACCGTGGTTTTTTTATTTCATCAGGATTGTGCAAGGCATTGGCTCGGCGCTGCTCTTCGCGCCGACCGAAGCGGCGATCAATCTTATCTCCTCTCCTGAAAAATGCTCAACAAATATGGGCATCTATGGGCTTGTTTTTGGTGCTGGCTTTGCTGCGGGTCCTGCGCTGAGCACGAGCCTTTATATCTTTAATCCGCGATTTCCATTTTATGTTGCGGCGCTGAGCTGCGCAGCGGCGATGGTCGTGCTGCAAGCATGGTTTCATGAGCAGCCGGTGCCGATCAAGAAAACAGCGTGGGGGTTTTCTAAACTACTCTCCGTCTTGAAAATCCCGCTCACTGCAGCAGCCTGCTATGCGTTTGTTGAAGTAACGGTCGGTGCGTTTCTATCGCTCTATCTTGATGCCTTCGGCATCAGCGGTGCACGGATGGGAATTGTGTTTACCCTGTTTGCCATTGGCGGCATCATCTCACCGTTCCCCGGAGGTTATCTTGCTGACAAAATCGGCAGGCGATCGGTGCTGAAGCTGACCGGTGTGTTTCTTGTCTGCGTCACCGCGGGCTTTATATTTGCCCAAAATTATTGGACAATCGCAAGCCTTGCCCTGTGCTTAGGCATGGTTGCCGGCATCCTGTATCCGGTATCGCTGTCGCTCATCGCAGAACTCGTACCAGCCCAACAACTTGGGTCGGCAAATGCATCATTCAGTTTTTTCTACGGTCTTGGCTCTATCGCAGGACCGCTCCTTACCGGCTGGGTGCTCGATTTTTCCTCCATAGATTATTTGTTTTATCCGATCACCGCAGCGGCACTCGCATTCCTGATTATCACGCTTCAAGCAAAAACACCCCTACCACCGTCTCCAACGAAATAAAATTCTTCCTAAATTGAGCGAGTTATCAGGCGGCAGACGCAATAGATCGACCGGCTTGGGTTCTTTCAATGCGGGTTTTGCCGCTGGTAAAAAAATCATCGCAGGTGTCCTGCGATCATTACATGCCGATCGCTGACCTGCTTGACCGTAAACCCTGCAATTCCCGCTGTCGTGAGCTGCTCTTCTATCTCGCAGAGCTCGAATGCCGCGCACAACGAATGGTAGAAATCTCGCTGCAGTATCTCTGGTTCGTTGTGGCTATAAAGCTGGGTGATCCGCCTTGCTTCCTCAGAGGTTGCTGGTCGCAGGAGATCAATGACAAACACCGCTGCTCCGGGTGCCGCGCAGCACTTTATCGTCTCCCAGAGCACCTGCGGATCAGGCAAGTGGTGCAGCAAACTGTTGCTGATAATGACATCATACTGCGGCAGCGGCAGTTCAAGCGTAGGAAGCGTGCCCGGTATGAAGACAATGCGTCCGGCAAGGTCAGGAATAGCACTCAGCGCCCGTTGTGCTTCGGCAAGCATAGCGGCTGAACCGTCAACACCAAAGACCATACAGTGAGGGTATGCGCGGGCAAACCTGAAGGTGATGTCACCCGGTCCGCAGCCAAGGTCAAGGACACATGGTCCCGGCAAGTGTTCACCAAAACGTTCTTGAAACAGCTTGATAAATGCGCTGTGGGGCGCTGCAAAGTCTGCACGTGCATAGGCGCGTGCCTGTTCGACGCAGGTCATCAATTCTTCTTCTAAAATCCGTTGCATAGTACTTTAGGATGCAGAAGACTCTGAAGCTTCAGGCACCGGGGGAGTGGGCTGAGCGTCGAGCATTCCTTGTTCCAGCAGAAACGCCATAAAGATTTTTGCTGTGGTGCCAACAATCTTCAGACACTGCCTTCCCTGCTCAGGTGTGTCAAAAGGGTGTTTGTTCAATGCCCTGCAGCAGGTCGCACCAAACTGGCTGACAAACCTTTTTTGAAACGCTGCGGCAAGCTCGTAGGCAGTATCGTGCGAGGTTGTCGGTCCTGTCCGCCCTGCCTTCAGTCCCAGCATTAACATTGCGCCGCTCAGCGCACCGCACATACAGCCCGCACGCCCAAGCCCGCCGCCAAACGGCGTTGCCATGCGCACCATATTTGCGTCAAGCTCAGGGGCAAGATACGGCTTAAAGGTCAAAAAAATTGATTCTGCGCAGTTGTATCCCTGCCGGAAATAATTTCCTGCTGTAGTCCGCGCTTCAGTGCAGTATTCATCTGTCATGGTGATGTGCTCCTTTATCAGTGTCTGTTGGTATCGTAATGACGGCGATTATATTTCTGTTCATGACATAAGACCATCACGGTTCGTCATCCACACCACACCTCAATTCGGTTTACCGCTGGGGTGAGGTGGTCGCGCACGGTACTCATTGGTATCTCTGCACCAGCGGTGCGGTAGGGGTTCTGACCACGGGTAAACGAAAGCTCTCTGCTATTGAGGAGAACTTTGGTGGGACCAAACCCCTTTGCATCAATCCGGTAAACGAGTTCAAGCTGGGTGCCTGCCAAGGTCATGCTGATCGTGAGACCATCAAGTGTTGCCGGCATGACGGGATCAATGACAAGTCGCTCCCGCTCCCAGCGCACGCCGAGAAAATTTTGAATAAACAGTCGCACAAAGATACCGGCCCCGCTTGAATACACCCGCCACCCACCTTCAAAAACTACCTTGCCCTGCTTTACCCGGTCATATTCAGCATACGCTTGATAGCGATCGTTGAACGCAGGGTCGGAGCTGGAGTAGTAGCAGTTAGGTTGGCGCAGTGCTGCTGTAGGTACAAGCTCCTGAATCCCGATCGGGCAGGCTTGGCACAGTGCTTTGAAAAACCCCTCAGCATCGCCAACATGCGCAAGCGCTTCTGCATAGCGCAGATGTGCATGCATGTACATCAGCCCGTTTTCACGCCCGAAAAATGTTGTACTCTCAGCGCGCTGGAAATAGGTCTGCATACCGCCATGGTATTTGAGCGGGCGGTCAAACAGCCGTGCGCCGTCATGCCCGAGCAGATGTTCCCGGATGAGCTCGCAGTGCCGGCGCGCCTGCACCGGGGTCAGCATATCATTGATGAGCGCATGCATCATGGGCAACAGGCTATAGGAAATCCCTGTTTTACTGTCTCGGGGATGCAAAAGATACTCCACCGTGCCGTCGTCATGGAAATAGCCAAAGCCTGCTATTGTGTCATCAACGATGAGGAGCTGCTGAAAGTCATCAAGGATTTTTTGCGCTTCCTCATCAAGTCGTACAGCATCTTTTTCCCTGCCTGCCAGACGCACAGCACGGGCAAGGGTGCGCAGGGTTTGATACTGCAGCGTCACCGTCCATGAGCTGCACAAACGCTCCCGCATTTCCGGCTGAACCGGCTGCAGCGAATCATTCCAGTCGCCGTTGCCAAAAGCAGCAAGCTGGACACCGGGAATGACCCGTCTTCTGATCAAATCAAGCGCCCGCACTACATGCTGCCAGACCGATGCCTGTTCAGCTTTCTGGTTGCCGTCGGGATGAAAAAACGGCACTGTTGTCTCAAGGAACCTTGTATCACCTGACGTGAGAAGGTACTGCGACAGAGCCAGCACCGGCCAGAACACAATATCGCCATGCGAATCAGGCGGACGGATCGAGCGTTCGCGCTCGAAAAACATGAACCACTGCGGCCAGTCGCCGTCAGGGTTTTGCTGTTGAAAAACGCGCAGGAGGATATCGCGCACCGCATCGTAATGACCAAGAGCAAGCAGCATCTCGACCGGTCCCTGCGACACATCGCGGGTTCCCCAGCCGCCACCTGAATACTGCTCAAGTCCCCGTGGTGACAGATAGTGGATAAGTGCGTCAGCAACAAACCACGGCATGATTTCCCCAAGCCGCCTGACCCTTAGCATTGCAGCACTTTCTGCAGGAGGGGTAAGAGCAAGGCGGGTGGTTATATCGCTCCAGAATGTTTTCCCGTTTGTTCCCTTGTCTTCCTGCTCGGGCAGAAGACATCCTTGTAGTTCAATGCTGAAAGTCTGCCCGGGTTGCGACAGAAGACAGAGGAACGGCTGGTTGCGCGTCTGCCCGTCGGGAAACAGCAGCTCGTCTCCTGCAATCTTCTCAATAGCCGTATCGGGAGCAAAGACAATACGAAAACCACCGTTAGGGAATCGCCACCCGACATCACAGTCCGGAAGCGTATGGACAAACACCCCGTGCTCCTCTCGGGTCAGGCGAAGCTGTGCAGGGTTACTGCCGTCATCACCGCCAAACGCCACGTGGAGAACCGCAAGAAAACGCACCGGCGTCCCCTCAAGAATCCGCGCCGACAACAGAAGGGCATGTCGCTCGGTCGGGGCTGTGCTGATAATTTCAATAACACCCGTGCTGTGCCGGTAGAGCCAGCGGCACTGGTCGGGGGCCATCTCAAATGCTGACGGCAGGTCAAGAAGCTGCCACTTTCCGTCGAGCTCAACAAAAAGCCGAAGCCCCTGCGAGCGAAACAGTGAGAGATAACTATGCGTGGTTGACAGAAACCTGTTGATATTCACATGACCTTGCGTGACCATTGAATGAAAAACACCTGCCATCCATACCGTTGAGGTCAGCGCCGACTCATCAGGAGTCAGGCTGCTGCCGGTACGCAGAATATGACCGTGCGGTCGCAACACCCGCAGTTCTTTTTCCTTGAGCACGACATGACGACAGTTACTGGTAAAAAATGACAAACAGGTCTCGTCTGTGTATTCCTCATGGCGTCGTGCACCGGGGAACCATGTGGTAATATCCTCAGCGCCGAGGTCCTGACTCTGCACAAGCGGAGCACTGACAAAAAGACTTTGTGATACCGGTGCGCCACCGTCCAACCCTCCTTCTGTGGGCTGGGCTTCAGGAAGCGAGCGTGCCCGGTCAACAAACACAAGATCTGCCTCTGAGGTCGGTCCGGGTTTTGTCAGCTCAACCCAGCTAAAAAATCCGCGTCTGACCGTTTCACCAGGTCGCAGGGTTACTGGTTCGTCCTGCAGCCCAACCATTGCATGTTCATGCTGCAGCCGCACACCGGCAAGCCCCTGCACAATTCCCTCGGGGAGCTTTCCGGTCCGGTACGCACGTCCATAGATTTGGAGACCGTCGGTTGCGTAGTTCACCGCTTTTCCAAGGCTGCCAATCATCAGCCATGGGTAGTTGCCGCCCATGGAAAGATTCTGTCGCGAAGCAACAACCACACCTGCAGACGGATGCTGCAGCGCTGTATGATCAAGGTAGTGACTGACATAGTATTCATTGAGCCGTACCGCCCCGTAGTGGGCAAGCCCGACATCCTGCGCATAGAGAAGATCAACGGTGACCTCACGCGAGCCGGCGTGTTCAATCGCAACATGCCAGAACCATGCAGGCGCTGACTGCGCGAGGGTGAGAGTAAGCCTGATGCGCAAATCGTTCCACTGGGCTGACACAACCATGCCATCAGTCAAGCAACAAACCGTTGCGCCGCTGCGTGGCCCAAGCAACGGCAGCACGGTCATCGGAGTACCATATCGTCTCAGATAGATGTTTGCCGGACCGCCTTCGACTTCTGTCCCCAGAAAAAGGTTGATGAGAATATCGTGCAAATCTATTCGCTTGATCGAAGCGTTGCTGTTGATCTGAACGCGCAAGCCTGAGGGACTCTGCAGGGAAATAGGAAAGGTATACAACGTCATGGTTACCCTCCATGAATGAATGACTGAGCGGTACAGCAACTGCAGAAGACGGTACCGGCTGCACCTGTTTAAAGGCACTATAGGGAAAAGATTTCCTGCTGTCAACGGTGATAACCTGCACCGGAGGATTAAAGTTCTTGTGGCATGCAGCCGACAGTGGTTGCAGACATTTCTTAAGGTACCGTGCACTATGTCGTTTCCCAAATACTTTGTCTGGGGAGTAGCAACCTCAGCTTATCAAATTGAAGGTGCAGCAACCGAAGACGGCAGGGGCGCTTCCATATGGGATGAGTTCTGCACAAAGCCGGGCGCTGTGCTCGGTGCTGCCAGTGCTGCCTCTGCCTGTGACCACTACCATCGCTCTACCGAAGACATCAATCTCATGCGCCGGTTCAGCATCCCGGCATATCGTTTTTCAATCTCATGGCCCCGCGTACTGCCTGAAGGAACCGGTGCCGTTAATACCCGCGGACTTGACTTTTACGACCGCCTCGTTGACAGCCTGCTTGCCGCTGGTCTTGAGCCATGGGTGACCCTGTTTCATTGGGACTATCCCCTTGCTCTCCTCCATCGTGGTGGCTGGCTGCATCCCGACAGCCCCGCATGGTTTGCAGATTACGTAAGGATTGTCGCTGATCGTCTTTCAGACCGTGTTGAGAACTGGTTTACGCTCAATGAGCCACAAATATTTGTCGGATGTGGCTATCAGCAAGGAACACATGCGCCCGGCGAGCAGCTTGCCTTTGACCACGTACTTGCCATCAGCCACAATGTGCTCCGCAGCCACGGCATGGCGGTCATGACGCTGCGCAGCCGAGCCAAAAAAAAGCCACTCATAGGATATGCACTCGCACCAAATCCTGTCCCTGTTCCGGCAACCCCTACAACAGACGATATCAGCGCAGCACGACGCCTGCTCTTCAGTATAACCCGTAAAGACTGCATGAACACCACGTGGTGGACCGACCCCGTGCTGTTAGGGGAATATCCTGAGGATGGGCTGCAACTGTTTGGCAAAGACGTTCCCGCAGGCGCAGGTGGTGACCTTGACTTGATAGCCCAGCCACTTGATTTTATAGGGCTTAATATCTATTTTGGCATTCGCTGTTTTGCAGACACTGAGGGAGCTCCTCATACGGTTGAACCTGTACCTGCTGATGCGCGCACCGGCTTTGGCTGGCAAGTTATGCCCGAGAGCATATACTGGGGAGTGAAGTTCTTTGCTGAGCGCTACCACCTTCCGATTGTCATTTCAGAAAACGGTGCAGCATACCCAGACGTGGTCAGCCCCGACGGATGCGTGCACGACAGGATGCGTATCGAGTTTCTTCGAGCGTATCTTCACGAACTCAAGCGCGCATGCGATGAGGGGATTGCGGTGCACGGATATTTTCTCTGGTCACTGCTTGATAATTTTGAATGGGCAGCCGGATATACCCAGCGGTTTGGCATCGTATATGTAGATTTTGGGACCGGAAAACGCACCCCCAAAGATTCTGCGTGGTGGTATCATCATCAAATTACAACGAACGGAGCAGACCTCTCAGGACCCGTCCTGCCAGAGAAAGTGTCCTAACTCCACAATAAAAGGGGAGGCAAAAAGGAGCGGAAAAGCAGAAATCGGTGAAACGTACTAAGTTCCAAGTACTGCGTACTGAGTTAAAAACTTGGCACTCAGTGCTCAGTACTTTTTTGCCGCTCACTCTTCACTGCCCACTGTTCACTTCTTTAGTACCGCTCCACACCATAAAGGGGTCTATGATAAAGGTAACCGGTATCATGTTGCTTTCTTGTCTCTGATGATTTTGTTCTTAAGCCCCCTGTCGCAGATCCCGCCTTGGCGGGGCAGGGAGGGGTGCGGGGAGGGCTTTTCTGCCCCCGCCCAACCTCCCCCTGGTCCCGCAGAGCGGGATCTACGACAGGGGAGGCTTACTGACATGGCTGAGAGAGGGCAAAAGAATAACGGCCCCCCTTATTTTGTGGAGGCGTATTTAGGGAGTTTTAAAAGGTGGTGGAAAAGCGGGGAGTGCTGAAACCTCTTTTTTTTTATCACGCCTTATGGTAGATAAAAATGACTAATGACGCAGATTGTTAAATGTTGACTATCTTACCACAGCTCGATAAAACATAACGGGAATACATAACACCTGCATCAAGGAGATACGTGGTCATGACAACACGACTCATTGGAACATGTATTGCGGTTCTGCTGTGCTGCTGCACCATGTTGCTTTGCGCTGCGCATGCTGCTGACACAGCTACCGCGCAGGAACAAGGCGATACCATGGGGAGTTTTCTTGAAGACCCCTTTAGCACGCAGACCGAAACCACAGACCGTGCTACAAGCATCCGTGACCCGCTGGAGCCATATAACCGGTTCATGTTTACGTGCAATGATAAACTCTATTTTTACGTTTTGAAACCCGCAGCCCAAGGCTATCGGGCTGTGGTTCCTGAAAGCGTCCGCAGCAGCATAAAACTCTTTTTTGTAAATCTTGCAACACCGGTGCGCATGGTAAACTGCCTACTGCAGGGAAAATTGACCGGAGCAGGCGTGGAACTTATGCGCTGTATCATCAACTCGACTGGAGGGTGTTTGGGGTTTTTCGACCCTGCTGCAACCTGCTGGAATCTCACCCTGCGTGATGAAGATACCGGGCAAACCCTTGGGGTGTACCGGCTTGGACATGGGGTGTACATTGTTTGGCCGTTCTTTGGACCATCAAGCATTCGCGACACGTTTGGTATGCTTGGCGATTTCTTCCTCGACCCCCTGACCTATACCGGTATGCCGCTGTGGGGACGGGGAAGTGTCCGGACTTTTCAGGCAGTGAACACCACCTCGCTGAAAATTGGAGAATATGAAGACTTCAAGGCAGGTGCGCTTGACCCGTATGTGTCGCTCCGAAGCGCCTACGTTCAATACCGAAAGGCTCAGGTACAAAAGTAGTGCGTCGTGCTTAACTGAAAGCGGTGCTGTCTGAGGGCAGGAAGGTATCACTTAAAGAGCCTCGATGACCCCTCCGCCGAGCACAAACCATTCCCGAATATCATAGAACACCGCCGACTGACCCGGCGTGATAGCCAGTTGCGGTGTGTCAAAGCAGACGCGAACCTGGCTGTCATCACCTGGGGTAATAACAGCTCGGGCTGCTGCATGGAGATAACGGATTTTCGCATATACTGCAACCGGCTCGCGCGGTGCATACCCTGAGATCCACTGCACGTCACGTACGGTAAAGCGGTCGTGGTACAAATCCTTTTTTGAGCCAACAATCACCGCATTGCGGGATGCATCCAGTGCCACGACATACAGCGGCTCGCGCGCAGCAATGCCAATGCCTCGGCGCTGACCGATGGTGTAGTAAATAAGCCCGCGGTGCTCGCCCAGAACTGTGCCATTCCGATCAAGTATCGGGCCAGCAGCAGGGTGCTGATCCATATACTCCTCGAGAAAAGCTCCATACGATTTCCCGGCCAAAAAACAGACGTCTTGTGACTCATGCCCAAGCGATACGGGGAGCCCGTTTCGGCGGACATACTCCCGAACATCTTCCTTGCGCCATGTACCCAGCGGCATAAGTATTTTTGCAAGACGGCGCTGGTCAAGCCGGTAAAGAAAATACGATTGATCTTTGCGTGGATCAGTACCTGGCAGCAGATGCAGCAGTGACGACGATGCTCGTAGAATACGGGCATAATGACCGGTTGCAAAAAAATCAGCGCCACAAGCTTCAGCCTGCTGCAGCAGCACGCCAAATTTAATGGTGTCATTACATTGAACGCAGGGATTGGGGGTCATCCCGTGACGGTACGCATCACAAAAAGGAGTGATTATGTGCTGGTGAAAGGCTTCGGTGCAGTCAACACGCACATGCTCTATGCCCAGTGCGCAGGCAACCCGACGTGCCTGCTCGACAACCGGTTCCATCCCGCTGACCGGCACCATGGTCATGCCGATCACACGGTAGCCCTGTTCTTTCAGTATCGCTGCAGTATAGGACGAATCAATGCCGCCGCTCATGGCGACAACAACCGTGGGGTGTGGCATGCGCTACTCCTTTTTCGGTGCTAACCCGCGCTGCCCGGGAGTGTTTCATGCATACTCCCCGAGCGATAGCCTGCAAGATCAAGCGTCACATAGGTATACCCAAGGCTTTTCAAACCGGTCACCACACGGCTGCGCACTGCCTCATCACAGAGGTGGGGTATATCCGAAGGGAGGACTTCAATACGGGCAAGTGACCCGTAATGCCTGACGCGAAGCTGAGAAAAACCGCAGGAGCGCAGGAGGCTTTCTGCTGCTGCCACACATTCAAGTGCAGAAAGAGTGAGCTGCGTGCCAAAAGGGATGCGGGTTGCAAGACAGGCGCTTGCGGGCTTGTCCCACACCGCAATTGCGTGGCTCCGTGCAAGCTCCCGAATTTCCTCTTTGCACAGCCCGGCTTCTTGCAGAGGACATACCACCCCGCATTCGCGGGCTGCGCGTGTTCCCGGACGATGCTCCTGCACATCATCCGCGTTGGTGCCATCCATTACTGCGGCAAAGCCATGGTGCCGGGCAAAGGCAAAAAGTTCCTGCATCACCCTTTTTTTACACCAGTAGCAGCGATCCGGGGTATTGGCTCTGATCGTGGGATCCGCAAGTGGGTCAAAGTGCAAGAGCGTGTGCGGTAGGTCCAGACGTGCTGCCAGCACCTGAGCCTGAAGAAGCTCACCTTCCGGCAGAAGTGGCGAAGCAACCGTGACCGCATGCATGCGCTCTCCCAGTACCTCACGGGCGATGTATGCAAGCAAGGTACTGTCAACCCCGCCTGAATAGGCGACAACAACACTGCCAAGCGATGCTATCGTTTTTCTCAACGCTTGTTCTTTGATGCGTACTTTTTCTGCGGTCACGATTCTATTCCGGTCAAAAGATCATTGAAAACCATTCTCTGCACGTATTGTTTTGTTTGCAAAAAAAAAACGCTAATGCTAAAGTTCAATACCGTATACGCAGACTTCTCATAACCCTAGCCAAGGAACACAAGACAATGGCTGAAAATGTCACCATCCCCTCATCTTTGGTTATTGACAAGATATTGATCGTTGATGACGATCCTTTTATCCGTGACATTATTTTCAAGTGCCTCCAGGCAGAGGGATATGTCTGTGCCACGGTGCCGAATGCGGAAGCAGCACTCGAGCAGCTTGAGCAAGACAGTTTTGCACTCATTATATCAGATATCATGATGCCGGGCAAATCAGGCATCGAACTACTCACTGCCGTACGCGAACGCTATCCTGATACAGCCTTTATTATGGTTACCGCAGTAGATGATCGGGAAACTGCGGTCAAAGCACTCCACCTTGGCGCATACGGCTATGTGATCAAGCCGTTTGATATGAACGAAATTATCATCAGTGTCGTAAATGCGCTCGAACGCCGGCGTCTGTGGCTCAACAGTAAAGAATATGAAGTCCGCCTTGAGAATGAGGTGAAAGAACGCACGCAGGAAATTCGCCACCGCGAGGAAGAAATCTGCCTCCGCCTCACCGCAGCCTGTGAATACCGGGATGAAGAAACCGGCACGCATAATCGGCGTATCGGGTTGTATGCGTTTCTGATGGCTGATTATCTTGGCTGGGGCAACAAGGTCATGGACGAAATTCGCATTGCAGCGTGCATGCACGACATCGGCAAAATCGGCATTCCCGACAGCATCCTGCTCAAATCCGGCAGACTGAACGATGAAGAGTTTGAGATTATAAAAACCCACACCACGATCGGCGCAAAAATTCTGAGTGGTTCTGACGTCTCCCTGTTACAAATGGCGCATGACATCGCACTGTCGCATCATGAAAAATGGGATGGGACAGGATATCCTGAAGGTCGCACGGGAGAAGAGATTCCACCGCCTGCGCGGGTTGTCGCAATTCTTGATGTGTATGACGCCCTTGTCCACAAACGGGTCTACCGACCACCCATACCTGAAGATGTGGCGCTGAAAATGATGGAAAAAGACAAAAGCATCTATTTTGATCCACAGGTATTTGATGCCTTCATGGCAATCCTGCCGAAAATCCGACAGATTCGGCTTCAGGTTCGCGACGAGGACGAATGACATGTACGGTCATGACAGCTCGCCGCACCCACCCGTGCTGCTCAAATGCTGCGGTGCCGGAATGCATCTGCGAGGTTGTACTGCATGAGTCTTGTCCACGGTTTTTCGCTTTGCTTCACACAGGACATACCTGAGCTTCGCATTGCAGCGTCGCTCTATCGTCATGAACAGACCGGTGCTGAACTGCTGTCACTACGTGCTGATGATCCTAACAAGGTTTTTTGCATTACGTTCACCACACCGCCTGCTGATTCCTCTGGCGTTGCCCATATCCTTGAACATGCGGTGCTGTGCGGGTCGCGCAAGTATCCGGTCAAAGAGCCCTTTGTTGAACTCCTCAAAGGATCACTCCATACCTTCCTGAACGCATGCACCTACCCGGACAGAACCTGCTATCCGGTTGCCAGTCAGAACCTTCGGGACTTTTACAACCTCATTGATGTCTACTGCGATGCAGTCTTCTATCCTTTGCTCCTTCCGGTTGTGTTTCGGCAGGAGGGATGGCACTACGCGACTGAACCGCCCCATAAACAGTTTTTTTACCGAGGGGTGGTGTTCAACGAAATGAAAGGAGCGTATTCATCTGCGGAAAGCCTCCTTGCACAACACTGCCAGGCATCGCTGTTCCCTGATACGTTGTATCGCTATGATGCAGGCGGCAACCCCGAGCAGATACCATCCCTGACCTACGAACAATTCAGAGCGTTTCACCGCACCTACTATCATCCCTCAAATAGCAAGATTTTCTTTTATGGGGACGATGATCCACATGAACGGTTGCGGTTTATGCATAGCTACCTTAGCGCGTTCGAGCCACAGAACCTCCACGTGCCCATACCCCAGCAGCCACTCCGTCCCCATCCCCGGACCATCATGCAACCCTTCCCTGCATCCTCGTCACCGGCGGCTTTGGCAAAAGGCATGGCTGCGGTAAATTGGCTGCTGCCGGTAGCTAAAAATCCGGATACCGTTCTTGCCTGCAGCGTACTGGAGTACATCCTGCTGGGCATGCCTGCATCACCGCTCAGGAAAACCCTGCTTGACGCAGGGCTGGGCGAAGGCATTGCAGGCGTGGGACTTGACAGTGATCTTGCACAGCTCTACTTCTCAACCGGACTCAAGGGTGTCCAGGAGGAACGGTTATCGGACGTTGAGCCACTGGTGCTGGAAGCGCTTGCCACCATCGTGCGGACAGGCATTGACAGCCGAACCCGCGATGCTGCCCTCAATACCATCGAGTTCCGACTCCGTGAAAACAACAGCGGACGTCTTCCCCGCGGACTGGTACTGTTGCTGCGCAGCCTCACCACGTGGTTGTACGGCGGGAATCCCTGTGACATGATTGCGTTTGCTGCTCCGCTTGAACGGCTGCACCAGCGCTGTGCTGCCTCCCCGCGCTTTTTTGAAGACCTTGCGGAGCGCGTCTTGCTCGCTAATCTGCACCGCACTACGGTCATGCTGAAACCCGATCCGCAGCTTGCGCAGCAGCAAGAGCTCCGGGAACACGAGCGCTGTGCCCAAAGGATTGCCAATCTCTCTGAAGACGAACGTTCTGCGCTGGTTGCGGCAGCGCAGGAGGTTGTTCAGTGGCAGCAAACCCCTGATCCGCCTGAAGCCCTTGCCAGCATCCCGCGGCTGAGGCATGCTGACCTTGACCGGAACAACATGCTCATCCCCTGTACTGTTTCAGAAAAGCACGGAGCCCGTATTCTGTTTCACGATCTGTTCACCAGCGGCATTTGCTATCTTGATATCTGCCTGAACCTGCATCTGCTCCCCTCAGGCGCTGTTGCAGCCGCACCTCTGCTGGGTCGTGCATTGCTGGAAACAGGTACTGCAACCGAAGATTTTGTTTCGCTTTCCCAACGTATCGGTCAAACAAGCGGTGGTATCACCACCTCCACGTTTGCCTCGGGCGTGAACAAAACCGCTCAGGGAACTGTGTGGCTGATACTGCGGGCAAAAGCTATGTACCGGCAGGTTCCCGAAGTCTTGTCAATCCTTACTGAGGTACTTTTGACTGCTCAGCTTGAGAACCGTGAACGGGTGCAGCAGATCCTCAGTGAAGAAAAAGCAACTCACGAGCAGCTTCTCATTCCGCATGGGCATCAGGTCGTCAGTACCCGGCTGCGTGCCCGCTTTCATGAAGCTGACTGGGCTGATGAACAGATGAACGGCGCAAGCTATCTTTTGTTTCTGCGTGAACATGAGCAGCATACTGACAAGGTCAGTGAACTCCTGACGACCCTGCGGGACACCGTCGTTAGCAGATCATCGCTTGTCGTAAACGTTACCGCTGACGGCGATGCGTGGCGCACGATCGAGCCAGAGGTGCATGCCTTCCTTGAGCGGATTCCGGAGCGAGGCAGGACTCCCTGTGCGTGGGCAGTGCCGTCGCTCCCCCAGGCTGAGGCGCTGCGCGTCCCTGCACAGGTCAATTTTGTCGGCAAGGCAGTCAATCTGTATGACCACGGCTACACCTACCATGGGTCAATGCAGGTCATGACGAATCTGGTGCGCACCACGTGGCTCTGGGACCGGATCAGGGTGCAAGGTGGTGCCTACGGTGCGTTCTGCAGTTTTGACCGTATGTCAGGCACCCTTGTTTTTGTATCCTACCGTGATCCGCGAGTGCTGGAAACCCTTGAGGTATTTGACCACACCCCTGATTTCCTGCGCACCGCAGCAGCAGACCCCTCGCTGATCGAACGCGGTATTATTGGTACGATCGGCGATATTGATCAGCCACTGCTTCCGGATGCACGAGGGCTGGTGAGTCTGCAACGTTACCTCAATGGCAACACCGATGAACTGCGGCAGCAGATGCGTGAACAGGTTCTGGCAACCGGTCCTGAAGACCTCTGCGCTCTGGCAACCATACTCGAGAGCGCTCGGGACACTGGCAACATCGTGATACTGGGATCTGATGAAAAAATAGAAGAAGCAAACCGCAGCCTTAACAACTCCTTACAGCAGTGCATACTGCTATAACGTACCGGTAACCTGAAATGCCGCTCCCCCCTCAAGACCTGCGGGTAGCGCTGCGGCGCTGCCCCTCGTACGATGAAGCGACCGTCGCTGCGGCAATCACCGCACTTGCCGAAGACCTTGCCGGCGGCTGGCGTGCGATTATTCCTGCAGGGGCGCGGGTACTGTTAAAGCCGAATTTGCTGAAACCCGCAACCCCTGAGCAGGTCGTATGCCCGCATCCATCGGTCATCAAGGCTGTGGCACAGGCATGTCGTGATGCCGGCGCTGGCAGCGTGCGTATCGGCGATTCTCCGGGACTGGCAAGTGCGCGGCGCGTGGCTGAAAAAAGCGGTATCGCATACGTTGCTCAGGAACTTGGCATTGAGGTTATCGAATTTGAGGACAGCCAACCCATCACAACTCCTGTAGGTTTCTCACACCGCTCCCTTACGGTTGCCACTGAGGTTCTTCAGTCCGATGTCATCATAAACATCGCAAAATGTAAAACCCATGCGATGATGGGGCTCACGCTGTCAGTAAAAAATTTGTACGGCGTGTTTGTTGGCAAACAAAAAGCGCGCTGGCATTTTCAGTGCGGCAGCAGTTACAGCCATTTTGCCCGGCTCCTCGTAGAACTTGCCTATACGATTCAACCTGCTTTTTCGATTGTTGATGCAGTCGTTGCCATGGAGGGCAATGGTCCTGGGAATGGCACCCCGCGGCAGCTTGGTTTTTTGGCAGCATCCCGTGACATGTTGAGTCTTGACCGAATTGTTGCTGACCTTGTCGGATTTACACCCGAGCAGGTTCCCATCTTTGCCGCAGCATGTGACGTGGGGTTTGATACCGTGCGCGACCATATCATGGTGATCGGTGACCGACCTGAGGAGGTTTCTGTCCGTGATTTTCAACCCGCAGCGCGGATGCACGTCGAGGGTCCGCTTCCCGTGAGACTGCTGGGAGCGTGCGTGCGCCGATGGCTGACTACACGACCACTCATTCATCGTGACCGCTGCAAAAGCTGCGGACTCTGTATGCAGGTCTGCCCTGCGCACTGCATCTCCATACCACACCCCGGGGAACCAGCTGCTCTTGCTACGCCACGCTGCATCAGGTGCTTTTGTTGTCAGGAAATCTGCCCTGAGGGCGCCATCACCGTCCATGACGGACTCGGCGTCCGGCTGCTCAAGCGCTTTCGCCTCGAATAGGGAGCAGCTTCCGCACTTTTTTATTCTCCTGCGTATTTTTTTATTGACAAAACCATTTTAACAATCTAAATACCAAAACATAAATATATTTATTCAATTAATATGGTTTAAATTAGCTTTATGGCAGTCAAGAAACAAAAAATGGTCCCGGGAACGCAGCCGCTCCTGCCAGAAACTCAGGTACTCCAGGAATCCCACGAGCAGGTGCGCCGACCGGGTAGACCGCGGAAAACGCCGGAGGAGTGTGAAAAAAAATTTACCGTGCAACTCCCCAGAGACGTGCACAAAGCACTCAAGATGAAAGCCGCGGAACTTGATATGCCCATGACTGCTCTCATTATTGATGCAATCCGCAGGGTATACGGTATTTAGCCATACCCCAAAATATTTATAACCCATAATGCTCTGAGGGAAAGGATATGACGATGACCATACAATTCAACGATCACCGGGCATCAATCAAAGTTATCGGTGTTGGGGGAGCGGGGTGCAATGCGGTGAATACGATGATTGCGGCGGGGTTAGGGAGTGTAGATTTTATTGTAGCCAACACCGACCGTCAGGCATTGGAGCAGAATGCAGCGCCGA